>ENA-OSEY01000907-OSEY01000907.1-marine-metagenome-genome-assembly--contig:-NODE-907-length-20957-cov-10.147749_pt1 | contig 20957 bp, 20 predicted proteins | sample MGYA00248465_ERZ534230 | MGnify/ENA primary metagenome ERZ534230 (study PRJEB26409, sample SAMN06344110) | marine metagenome | isolation source: Sea water from surface | place: Atlantic Ocean:Southern...
AAGACGGGAAAGCTGTATTTACTAGTCCAAAAAAATCAGCAAAAGTAACTTGATTATCTCCCTCTAAAAGTAATTCTACCTTTTGTTAAATCATAAGGGGTCATTTCTACTTTCACTTTATCACCAGTGAGTATCCTGATGTAATGTTTTCTCATTTTTCCTGAAATATGAGCATCTATGATATGACCATTTTCAAGCTTCACTTTGAATTGGGTATTAGGAAGAGTCTCAATTACTTCTCCATCAAATTCTAAGTTATCTTCTTTAGCCATCGGAGCTATGATACATTAAATTTGAAACAACCAATAACTATTATTTTATTAAAATGAAAAGTAGTAATTTAATGAATGGATACTTTAATTCACATTGGCCGGTAGAATGCGGTGGTAACAGGCGTCAAAAAATATTCTATGGATCACTAAACGTAGCAAATAAGACTCATCATTTAACAACTAAAACAAATAATCGATGGAATGTAATGTTTATCTTCAGAGATAACAATGAAGTATATCTTACTGGGACAATGCCAAATTTTCTTGGCGATAAACCATTTGGATGGGTTAAGAAAGTAAATCCTGATAACTTAGAGACTATATGCGAATCTCCAAATTTAGAATGTGGTGAGCATATTTGGTGTGGTGCTATTGCAGCTCATGTTAACGGCACAATTATCAATGTTAATGGTTCATACATGCATGTACTTGATGAAAACTGCAACATTTTAAAGGAAATAAAGCTACCCGTTGATCAAGCACATAATGGGCTATTAATCCTATCCGATGGAAGTGTTGTTACGAAGGATATACGAGTGTCTAATTCGGTAACATCTACGTTAACAAGACTTAATCCTGAATCTGGAGAATTAATTGGTCAACCTCTTAAATTACCTGAAGGATCTATGGGAAGAATAGCATGTGATATTGATGATACAGGTGAGTATATATATATCCCAGGAATTGAGCATATATTTAAAATAAGGGTTGAAAAAGAACAATTATCAATAGAAAAAAGTTGGTCAGTAAAGTATCGAGAATTACATAGTGATTATGGTTTAGCATGGGATGGTTGTATTTCTGAGGGATATATTTGGTTAATGAACAATGGTGATATTGATTCAGTTCGCTCTATTTTTAGCAAGCATCCAAATGGAAGATTTGCATCTGCACCGGGTACACTGAGCTGGCAAAGACCAGCTTTATGGAAGGGCAATCAACAACTTTTAAAAGTTTCTATAGAAAATCAGACCATAGAGTATGTGAATCTTTCAAATAAACCTGGTGGAGGGATAATAGCTCCTCCAGTGTCTGTACCTAAATATAATCTATGTATCGCATGGGATAGTTTAAATGGCGGACTATATGCTATTAATCAAGAAAACTTAAATATTGAGTGGACATTGAATATAAGACCAACTATGCAGCCTGTAGTATTTTTGGAATCAGGTGAATTAATAATTAACAGTTTTGAAAATAATAGTGATCATATTGCTGTAATAAATATAGAAAATGGAGAGCTAATAAAAAAAATAGATTTAAAATCGCCATTAGCAAATGGAATGTTTTTAACACCAGGCACAAATAATGATATCTACTACTGTTCAACACTTACAATTGCCAAGATTCAGTGGAAATAATACATGAAATATTTGATATTAATAATTTTACATAATATATATTATGCGAAGTAATATATTAAGATTAGGAGATACTTACGCCCCAACCTATTAATAGATTATTATTAATAACTTCAAGGATTTCCATCTGCATCGATAAAATCTTTAAGTGTTTGTTGAACATAGGCGCAATCATCATCTGTCATTGTTGGATGACATGGGAGCATAATCCCATATTCCATAATTTGATCACAATTTTTTAGACCATCTGGATGCACTCTATACTCTTGATTTTTTAACATTGGTTGTCTTGTAACATTTCCAGAGAAAATCACCCTTGAAAAAATTCCATTATCCTCTAGATGTATTTGAAGTTTTTTTCGACTCCAACCTGTATCAGGATTAATTTGTAAAGGAAAGCAAATCCAAGTTGTTTCTGTGCCATCTAGTGTTTGAGGAACGATAAACTGATTTTGATAATTTTCAAAAAATTTATAATAGCTATCAAATCTAGAATTTCTAAGCTCCCATAATTCCTCTATTCTATCCATTTGTGCTATACCAAAGGCCGCACCAGCTTCATTAGGAATAAACCCATAAGCAAGATCCTCGAAAATAAATAATGAGTCATAATCCAAGCCATCAAGTTTTTCTAGAAAGCGGCCATCGCTCTCATTAACTTTTGTTCCAAACATATACTTTTCTGAAGATCTACCCCATGATCTTAATGAAAGAGCTTTATCTAGCAATGAATCATCATCAAAGAAAACCATCCCTCCATTCCCTAACGCAGTAATAATGTGATAGATAGAAAAGCTTGTAATTGAAATATCAGCTCTCGTTGCAGTTTTCTTTCCCCTTAAACTTCCACCAAGTGTATCTGCTGAATCATGTACTAATTTTAAATTGTGCTTATTTGCAATGTTTCTTAAAACATCCCAGTCACAAATACCACCAACTAGATCAGGAACTAAAATAGCTTTTGTGTTAGGAGTAATCAATTCCTCTACGCAGTCAACTAGAATTTGGTAGTCATTCAAGCCGACATCGACAAATACAGGCTTATAACCAGCAAAATATATACTGGAAATATCAGTTGAAAATGTAAGTGCTGGAGTAATGATTTCAGAACCTTTTGGTAAGTCTAATAATCGCATTGCGAGCATTAATGCTGATGAACCTGAGTTCACCATCACACCATGTTTTTTTCCCATAAAAGCAGCTACTCTACCCTCGAATTCAGAAACTTTAACTCCAGGTATTAGGCCCATAGGATCATTCATTACCGCATTTACTTGATCAATTTCCTCATGACCAAACATTGCTCCTCCGTATCTTACTGTCCTTGGTTCAATTCTTTTTGTCATAGTAACGAATTAATATAATATAAATATTCATGTTAATGATTTTTAAAACATATGAAAAGTAGTGCTTCTAAAATATTAAATTTTGTACTGCTATTTATTATGATAAGTTCTTGCGATATGAATCAAGTGTCTAAACCCTCGCCCAAAAAAGTTCCTTTTGAACTAACGCAACATAATGATAGAAGAATTGATAACTATTATTGGATTCGTGATGATGAAAGGAATGATCCTGAGGTCATTCAATACCTAGAATCAGAAAATGCATATGCGGATGCATGGTTTAAATCAAAACATGATTACAAATCTGAGATTGTTACTGAGCTAATGGCTCAAGTGCCTGATGAAGAAATTTCATTTCCGGTTAAAAATGGAGATTTTAAATATTTCAGAAAAATTCAAAAGAATGATCAACTTCCAAAATATTTTAGAACAGATGCAGCTAATAAAACTGTGATGTATCTAGATCCTAATATTAAACTCAGAAATCAAAAATATTATTCAATAGGTTCAGTTTCCCCCTCCCCTGATAACAATTTAATAGCATTTACAGAAGATAATAATGGCAGAAGACAATACGATATTAAATTCCTAGACCCTATTACGCTTGATATAACAAATCCAAAGATTGACGATGCATCAGGCAATATTATTTGGTCAAAAAATAATAAGCATATTGTTTATCTAAAAAAAGATCCCGAAACGCTCATAAGCAACTCGGTTTATGTACATACAATTGGTACCTCATCATCAAAGGATAAACTGATATATCAAGAATTAGATCCTGAGTACAACATAGATATATCTAGATCAAAATCAAAGAAATATGTATACATAAATGTTGAAGCAACTAATGATAATGAAATTTATCTAGTCGATCTTGATGATCCAATTGCGAAACCAATGTTATTTCTTAAAAGATCAACTGATCATCTTTACTATCTTGAACATGTTGATGGTGAAATTTTTTATGTAAGGACTAATATAAACGCTCCTAATTTTAAGGTTTTAAAAGTAAACAGCCTTAGTCAAATTGATCTAAAAAATGCTGATGTAATCGTTGAACATAATGAAAATATTTTTATAAGTGATTTACTTTCTTTAGAAAATACTTTAATTCTTGAGATTAGAGAAAATGGTCTACCAGAAATTGAGATCGTTGATATATCAAATCAACAAAGAAATCGACTTGAATACGCTAACAATGCTTACAATGTTTTTTTAAATTCAAATAATACATCAGATCAAAATGGGTTTTATTTTAACTATTCTAGTCTTACCTCTCCAAGCTCCATTTATTACTACAATTTTTTAACAAACAAACAGGAAATTAAATGGGAAAAAAATATCTCTTTGTATGATAAAAAGAATTACGTTGATGATCGTTTTTTTATTGAGGCACGCGATGGGGTCAAAGTACCCGTGATGACACTTCGACATAAGGATACCATCCCACAAAATGCACCAATCTTATTTTATGGCTACGGTTCATATGGCATCTCTCAAGAAGCAAGGTTTAGAGAAACACTTATTCCCTTGCTAAATAGAGGTTTCATATTTGCGGTGATCAATATTAGAGGTGGTGGAGAGATGGGTAAACATTGGTATGAGAATGGCAGAATGTTTAACAAAATGAATACTTTCTATGATTTTAATGATGGTGTAAGGGAAGTATTAAAAAAAGGTTTGGGTGATCCTAAAAATGTATTTGCACAAGGAGGTAGCGCAGGAGGCTTGCTAATGGGTGCCATTATAAACTTAGAGCCTAAACTTTATAAAGGTATATTATCGGGGGTCCCATTTGTTGACGTCCTTACAACAATGTCAGATCCTAGCATTCCACTTACAACATTTGAATATGATGAATGGGGAAATCCTAATAATAAAGATGAGTATTTGTATATGAAAAGATATTCTCCTTATGACAATATAAAAGAATTAAATTATCCTGCTGTATTTGTTACTTCGAGCTTATTTGATTCGCAAGTTCAATATTTTGAACCTGCAAAATATGTTCCAAAATTACGAGATTATAGTCAGTCAAAAAATCCCATCCTAATGAAAATGAATCTAATAGGTGGGCACGGGGGTTTAAGTGGGAAAATAAATCAATTCAATGAAGTTGCTGAGGAATATAATTTTATAATTAACTTACTCGAATAGAGCTATACTTAAAAATAAATGTGGGGGAATGATGATTAGTATTAATAAAAAAAATATTTTTGGTTTTGTTTTTCTATTGTTTTCTGCTGTTACACACGCAGAAGTACTTATGCAGCCAACTAGCTATTCAAAAGATTTATATAAGCTAGATATTCTTGATGGTACATATAATAAAACTATTGATCATCCAAACAAATTTCTAGATTTTAAATATGGTGATCGTGTAGCAAATACTTCACAAATAACTAATGCTATTTTGTCATGGGCAGAACAAAGCGAACGTCTTCAAGTTGTTGAATATGCCAAAAGTCACGAAGGAAGATCTTTGTTTGCACTATATATATCATCTCCAAAAAATATTAATCGTTTAGATGAAATTAAATCTAATGTTGGCTTATTGTCTGATGCAAGAAAAATTAATGATTCAAAGGCACGTGAACTTATTGCGGAACTCCCTGCAATTGCATGGATGGCCTACTCTATTCATGGAAATGAAACATCAGGTGCTGATGCAGCACTTGGTATTATTTACCATCTTATAGCTAGCACCGATCAAGAAATAGTTAACATGCTTGATAATATGGTTGTAATAGTTGACCCAATGATGAATCCTGATGGTCGTGATCGTTTTGCTAAATCATTAGAACAATATCGAGGTACAGCTCCAAACTATGACGATCAATCTTTGCTTCATACAGGTGATTGGCCTTATGGTAGAACTAATCATTATTATTTTGATTTAAATCGAGATTGGTTTTATTTGACTCAACCTGAAACTCAAGGAAGAGTCAAACTAATTAATGCCTGGAGACCACAAATTCTTGTAGATGCACATGAAATGGGAGCTCAAGATACATTCATGACTGGTCCTGCTAGAGAGCCAATAAATAAAAATATGGATACTGATATTATCAAATGGGGTAATGTATTTGCTAAAAATCAAGCAAATGAATTTGATAAAAGAGATTGGCGTTTTTATACAGGTGAATGGCATGAAGATCTATATCCAGGCTACTCTTTCTATGTTAATTTTAGAGGAACTCTAGGTATTTTGTATGAACAATCTAGAATGTCTGAAGATGGAGTAAGAAGACCAGAAGGCACAATACAATCATACAAAGAATCTGTTCACCATCAATTTGTTAGTACCATATCTAATCTAAGAACTCTTAATATGTACTCAAAAGAAATGTATGTAGACTTTTGGGAAGGTAGAAAATATAACGTTTCACGTGATAGCAAATTTGCAAATCAATCATTTGTGATAATGCCAACTAAAAATAAGGGGCGTTTAAATTCAATCGCTAAAAAGTTAAAAGCACAAGGCATTGAAATTTTTACTAATCAAAAAACTATTAATGTAAAGTCTGCATTAAAACAAACTGGAGATCTATTAGAGAATGTTGTTGTACCAGTTGGAAGCATGATCATTCCAAATAGGCAACCTGAAGCACCATTGATATCTGCAATATTAGAATTTGATGCTGAAATAGATAATGAAGTTTTAGTTGAGGAACGTCAAGAAAATCTAAGAGATGGATCTTCGATAATGTATGACACCACTGCTTTTAATTTTTCTATGATGTATGGTTTGAATGCATTAACGGTCCCTGAAAATATTACAAATAACTTAATAGTGTGGGAACCTACTCCTATTAATATTGAAGTAAATAAAGACGCCATCATGTGGGCAACAGATGGAGCAGATGACAGGTCAGTTGCGTTTGCAGCAAGATTAATGGAGGAAGATATAGAAGTAAGAATTATTGATACAGAATCAATCCTTTCAAATTATTCCCTTTCAAGGGGAAGTGTTGTTGTAATTGCAATGGATAATCCTGAATATGATAATCTTGATACTAAAATTCTTACAATTGCTTCTGAACTAGGTATTGCGGTTGCATCAATTAATTCAGGATATGGAGCAGAAGAGCTTCCAGATTGGGGTGGAAGACATTTTCGTTTATTAGAAAGACCACAAATTGCTATATTAAGTCATGCTGGTTTTAATTCATATGATGTAGGAGTGAGTTGGTGGTCAATTGATCATCATCTTGGTATCCGACACAGTCAAATTAACTCCTCATTAACAAATTATGCTGATTTAAGAAGATATAACACTATAGTTATTCCAAGTGGTTACAATCAAATGAGTGAGTATCAAAAAGAAGCATTGCTAGACTGGATTAACCAAGGTGGTACTTTAATTGCACATAATCAGAGTACGAGATTGATAGCGAATGCAGATATGACAAATACACAATTGCTCCCAAATGCACTGGAAAATAGTAATCAATATAACTTTGATTTAATGCGAGAAATTCTTGCTCTGGATATCAATATTGACAGAGAAAAGATACACAATAATAAAGTAGATACCAATATAAACTACCCTTGGGAAACTTCAGAAGAAGAAAACTCAGAAGAAATGCTGATGAGTAGAGATAAATGGCAATCCATATTTATGCCTTCAGGTGCAATGGTTGCTGGAAGAGTTGATCAAAAACATTGGTTATCATTTGGAACTGATGAAATGCTACCCTTGCTATATGGTAATTCTCCAGTACAAATGACTGGAGATAACGTTGAAGCAGTTGTAAGGATTGGAGAACTTGTGCCAAATAGTCAGTCAAATAATACCAAGAGGATAAACTGGTCCTCAATACCAAAGGGATATGATTTGAATGTAAGGATGAGTGGGTTGGTTTGGCCTGAAGCAGCTCAAAGAATTGCTAATTCAGCATATCTAACTCGTGAAAAAATTGGTAAAGGCCAGGTCATTTTATTCTCGGGCGAGCCAAATTTTAGAGGTGCTGCAAGAGGTACAAATAGATTATGGCTCAATGCATTGGTATATGGAGCTGGCTTAGGTACAGATGCAAGAATAAATCCATAAAATTTATTTGTGAACAGAAGGCACTTTCTAAAACTAATTACTGCTATTGCTCTGTACTCTCCTTTTGTAAGATCATCAAATAAAAATCTTAAAATTGTAGTTATAGGTGCTGGAATTATTGGTACCTTTATAGCCTATGAATTATCAAGATATGGCATTGATGTTACTTTAATAGACAAAAATAAACCCGGTTCAGGTACAAGTGGATCATCCTTTAATTGGGTTAATGCTACCTATCCTAAAAAACCTTACTCATACAATTATTTTGCTCAATTAGGAATCAATTCTTATAAAAATTTATTAAAAGAAATAGATATATCAATTGAATGGAATGGTTCTCTTGAATGGTTTAATTTAAGACAAGATCAGTTAGATCTTTTAAGTGAAATTTCTCAATTAATGAATTATCCAACACATACAAAACACGAAATCATCAATTCAGAACAAGCAAATATTCTTGAACCATCTATAAACTTTAACAACAATAAAAATATAGTTTATTCAAAAGATGATGGGACAATAAATACAAGAGAATTAATAAATCTTCTCATAAAAAATATCAAAATTAATGGAGGCAAGGTTATTACTGAGTGTGAGTATAAGAAATTGAATTTTCAAAAAACAAATATAAGCTCAGTAAGTACATCATTGGGTAATATTGACGCAAATAAGGTTGTCTTTGCATGTGGTATTGATACAAATTCATTGTTATCTAAGAACTATCTTATTAAACCAACTCCAGGAGTCATAATAAAATCAAAACCCTATAAGAAAATAATCAATAAAATAATAGTTGGTCCCGGAATCCATTTTTATCAACAATCTAATGGTCAAATAATTATTGGTGAGCAAGGCAGTATTTCAATAACGGATGCAAAATCTCTTAAAAATCGTTTAGAGAGGTTTTCATCAAGATCTATCGAAATGAATTATCTGAATAAAATTAGATCCATGGGCGGTGAGTTTTTTGAAGATATATTTGATTTAGAAATTGATGAAGTATCCATTGGATGGAGACCAATACCAATAGATGGAAAACCAATAATCGGAAGACTTGATCATAATCCTAATATTTATTTAGCAACAATGCATAGTGGTATAAGTTTAGGACCCTTAGTTGGTTCATTAGTAGCAAGAGAACTAGTTCAGGATATAGAAATTCCAGTTCTTGAAAATTTTAGACCAAGTAGATTTGATTAAATAAGATAGGGTCGTATTATACGACCCTAATATTAATAGTAGACTAATAAACTCTCTTTATCTGAGCTTTATTATTCTCAATTTTGCCATCAAGAAAAATACTATTTTTCATTGATAAGGTATCTTTATCAGATAATTTCCATGAAATAGAATTAACAAAATTATGATGGTCTTTGTGATAGCCGGGTGATGGATCAGATTCAAAGCTTATAGAATTATTTGAGAGTTTTGCAACCTTAAACATTGGTTCTGTTCCAAGAGCACAATAGTGTTTTATTACAAGAACTCCATCTTTATCTGAGTAAGTAGTGAACATTTCTACGCCATCCTCAACTAGATCTTCTCTAATGGTGTTTCCATTCGACAAGAGTTTAAAATTGTATGAGGCTTCTATTACATTCCCTGAATGCTGAGTTAAAGTTCCCTCCCATTTACCAAGCATATTATCTTTAATGAATTGAAATGCCTTGCTATGAGTAACTTCGCCCAGGTCAACATCACCAACTTTATTATTAGCAGCATCTATACTGAAAGAAAAAATCAATATAAATGAAAAGACTATTTTTTTTAACATTATTTCTCCTTTAACTTTTTGTATATATAGTTTCACAAACTTCAATAGTATCACTAACTTCCTCATCTACATATTGAAGAGATTCATCCCAAATCTTTGACCATTCAGCTCCTGCAAAATAATCATCAATTATTCTTCCTTGTTCACCACCTGTTGGGGCAACTGCTCTCAAATGAAATACCTCTGTTCCGCCACCTAAAGGTGTAAATAAACCAATATTCATATTAAATCCACGAGCTCTTATAGCAGCCTCCATTTCAGTCATTTTTGCTGCATAAGATCTCCAATCATTAAGCTTTAATCTCCATAATCTCTCATAACCTGGCTCCAGCTTAAAGTCTTTTAGTGGCTTCCATGTCACTGAGTATTGGACTTTTCTTATTTTTTTAAATTCATCTGATGCCTGAAAAGGATCATATTTTTCAGACGCTTCCATAGCTTTTTCTATGCTGGGGAATGCATTCCAAACAAACATTTCACCAGGATACTGATTTCCTGATTTTGTAACACAAACACCTGCAATATCAGATCCAATTACTTCAAATGGCGTGGTGTTATTCTTCATTAATTCAACATACTTTTCTACATCTTTAGCTTTTACATGAAGTGTAGTAAATGCACCCTCACCTATTGAAAAGACTGATCCAACGAAAAAAATGCATATTAAATTAATACCAATAAAATACTTTTTCATAATACTTATCCTCATAAATCAATACTACATCATAAAAATATAAATTTAAGTCTTCAACTAAATAAACAAAAAATGATAATATTCTTTAAGAGTTTACATAGGAGGTAAATAATGGAACTTGAATTATGGGGATTATTTCAAGCTGCTAGAGGTGCAAATGCAACACTAATATTGGCTGTTGTAATAGGCATATGGATAGCTGCTCGATTTGCAAGTGTCGCAATGCAAAATAATGTGCCACTTTTTGGAAAAATTGTAATAACTGTATTCGCATTAGCCGGATTTCTTTTTGGATGGCAGGTTTTTACTACAGCCGCTAATAACTTTACAATCACATCAAATGCAATGCTAGCGTTAGAAGAAAGTGGTGAGGCAATTAGTCCAATTGCAAAAGGATTTATTGAATATTTTCCTGCTGGTGAATTATCAGCTAGCCCACCAATAATTGGAATTTTCTATTTGGTAGCAGGTTTGCTTATAGCAGTTGTTCCTCTTTGGTTAGATAGAAAATAAATTTCTTTAAATGAAGTCTGTAATTCAGACTTCATTTACTTATAGCTTTAATCAAAGACGATGTGTCTAATCTGCCATTTCCATGTTTAGATAATTTTTTATATTTGTTTAAAACATTCTTTGTTAAAAAATAATTTTTTCCTGACTTTTCTGATTCCTTGATAGCGATTTTTAGATCTTTAATCATAAGATCTACTGCAAAACCAAAATTAAATTTATTTGCATTCATGGTTTGAAACCTATTATCTAATTGCCAGGATTGGGCAGCACCTGCACTAATTGCTTCAAATACCTTATCCATATTTAATTTTGATGATTTACCGAAAGTTATAGCTTCAGACAAACCAAATAAAACACCAGAAATTGCTATTTGGTTTACCATTTTAGCTAACTGTCCGTCACCAGATTTACCTATGTGTGTTATGTTTTTGCAATATGCTGATATTAGGTTACTAATATATTTAATATTTATATTGTTTCCACCAATCATTGTCGATAATTTACCATCAATTGCTCCTTGTTCTCCTCCACTGACAGGCGCATCTATATATTTAATATTTTTATGTTGAAATGACTTGTTTTTAGTTATAGTTTCAATTATTTCTAATGATGTAGTTGAGTGATCAATAATGGTCGAATTTGGTTTTAAATATTTTATAAATTTATTTTTAACCAATACATCATAAATGGAGTTATCGTCTTTTAAACATAATATAAAAGTATCAAAAAAATCATTGTGTAAATGATTATCAAGTTTTTTGCCGTCATAATTCTTAAGCCATTTATTTATTTTGTTAACAGATCTGTTCCATACAAATGCATTTATTTTTTTATTAATACTTAAATGTCCAGCCATGTGATATCCCATTGTGCCAAGACCAATAAATAATATATTTTTATTTCTCATAGTAGTGTCCTATTGTATTAGCTCGTTAATACATATATACTCCTTCTCCTATGAATTTAAATGAAGCAATTAAAAATATCAAATCAAATAAAGATGCTGAAAATTTTTTAAAGGATTTGTGTACTCCATCTGAATTGAAAGCATTAGAAGAGAGATGGAATGTAGCAAAACTTTTATATGTTGGAAAATACTCGTATAGAGATATTGCATCAAAATTGAATACCTCCACCACTACAGTGACTCGCGTAGCTAGATTTTTATTTAATGAAGAAAATAAGGGCTACTTAAAAATTCTAAAATCATATAAGAATGTTTAATAAAAAGATCACAATAGCTATTCAAAGCAAAGGTAGGCTTTATGAAGAAAGTAAAAAATTGCTTTCTAATTCAGGTATATCTTTTAGGATAATTGAAAACAGACTTCTAACTCGAGCTTCAAATGTTAATGTTGATATACTTCAAGTCCGGGATGATGACATACCATCATTAGTATCTAATAAAGTTGCTGATTTAGGCATCGTTGGTAAAAATCTCCTCGACGAACAATTGGCTGGTGATAAATCACTATCAGTAAAAGAAATAATTAACCTTGGTTTTTCAAAGTGTAAGCTATGTTTTGCAAAACCAAAGGATTCAACTACTGAATCGCTTAATAATAAAATTATCGCATCTTCATATCCAAATTTAGTTAATCAGTATCTTAAACAAAACAAAATTAAAGCTGATGTAATTAAAATTAATGGGTCTGTTGAATTAACACCTTACATAGGTATTGCAGATTATATTTGTGACTTAGTGTCTTCAGGAGCGACACTTGAAGCGAATAATTTAGAAGCTACAGAAACACTTATGGAATCTGAGGCTGTTTTAATCTCTAGCAATGATGTTGATGATACAAATTTTTTTGATTTGGTGAATAGATTTAAAGGAGTTATTAATGCAAAAGACTCAAAATACGTGATGTTGAATTGTGATGAATCTAATATTAAAAAAATATGTTCACTGCTACCAGGTTCTGAATCTCCAACAATTATTCCACTTGAACAAAAGAAAAAATTTGCTATTCATGCGTTATGTAAAGAACCAGTCTTTTGGGAGACGATGGAAGAATTAAAAGAGAATGGTGCTTCTTCAGTATTAGTTTTACCCGTAGAAAAAATCCTCAATTAATTAAATGAAAATTATTAACACTGCCAAGAATAAAAAACCAATTCAATGGTTTTGTGACGTTAAAAGTGATCAATCAGTTATTAAAAAATTGTTAGATTATAAAGATATCATTAACAGCAAAGGTACCAATGGAATCAAAAAAGTAAATTCTCTGCTAAATATAGAGTCACCAAGATCTTTTAAAGTTAGCAAAATTGAAATTAAAAAAGCTGGAAAAAATCTATCTGATGAAATAAAAGCATCAATTTTAGAGGCAGCAGGTAACATTGAAAAAATTTGTCAGATTGAAAAAAGTAAACTTATATATGATGTCATTGAAACAACAAAGGGCATAAAAATATGGAAAGAGTTTAGACCGATAGGCACTGTTGGTTTATATGTACCAGGTGGTGAAACACCATTAATATCTTCTTTATTAATGCAGTTAATTCCTGCAAAGATTGCTGAATGTAAAAACATTGTTATATGCACCCCACCCAATAAAGAAGGAAAAATAGCTGAAGAAATTCTTTGGATTGCTAAAAAGTACAATATTTCAAAAGTATATAAAGTTGGTGGATCACAAGCAATTTTTGCAATGGCTTATGGCAATACACTTATACCAAAAGTTGAAAAAATATTCGGTCCGGGCAATCAATATGTAAATTTAGCTAAACAAATTGTAACTGATGAAGTTGATATTGACTTACCAGCTGGGCCTAGTGAAGTGATGGTAGTTTCTAACTCAGAAGAAGATTATGACATCATTGCAGCAGATTTATTATCACAATTGGAGCATGGAACAGACTCTAAAGCATTTTTATTGTCAAATAATATAAAACTAATTAATAAAGTACAAAAAGCTGTCCAGGATCAGGCTAGAAAATTAACAAGAAAAAAAATTCTCCAGAAAAGTCTTGATAATCTATTATTAATCAAAACAAAATCTAAGAAAGATACTATTAAGTTAATCAATGAATGTGCGCCTGAGCATTTAATTTTATTTGATGATAATTATTCTTCCCTACTCCCATTTATTGAAAATGCTGGGTCTATTTTTTGTGGTAAATATAGTCCAGAGTCATTTGGTGATTATGCGTCAGGCACTAATCATGTTTTACCAACCAATGGAAAAGCAACAACTAAATCAGGCTTAGGAATAAAAGATTTTGGCAAGCAAATATCTGTTCAGACATCTACAAGTGAAGGTTTTCAAAATTTATCAGATACTGTTTTGAATTTATCTAAAGCAGAGAAACTTGATGCACATACTAATGCTGTTTCCATTCGAAATAGACTTATTAATAAGAATTTTGTTAACAGAAAATCACTAAAGATTAGGAATACTAATGAGACTAAAATTTTTATCAGCTTAAATCTTGATGGAACTGGAAACAGTTCTATTAATACAGGAATTAAGTATTTTGATCATTTGCTTGAGCAATTTGCTAAGCATGGAAAATTTGATCTAATGCTTGATTGTCAAGGAGATCTTGAAATTGATGAACATCATTCGATTGAGGATATTGCAATTACGCTAGGGGAAGCAATATTTGAAGCTTTAGGTTCTAGGACAGGTATCAAGAGATATGCAAATAATGAGGTTTTAGTAATGGATGAGGTAAAATCATCTATTAGTATTGATCTATCAACACGAAGATATTTATCATTTAAGACATCTAAACTTAGGGAAAAAGTTGGTGAATTTCCATCTGAAATGTTTAAGCATTTTTTTATCAGTCTCATAAATGGCGCTGCAATGACATGTCACATTGAGACAAAAGGCGAAAATTCTCATCACATACTTGAGGCAACTTTTAAAAATTTTGGTAGAGCTTTATGTGACGCAGTTACAATCGAAACAAATCAAGCTTCTTCAACAAAAGGTATTTTATGAGTATTGTTATTGTTGATTCAGGGGGTGCAAATTTAACATCTATTAAGAATGCTTTTGAAAAAATTTCAAGTCAAGCAGTAGTTTCAATAGATGAAAATATTATTTGTAATGCAGACTATGTCATATTGCCTGGGGTGGGTAGTGCTCAAATGGTAATGCAGTCACTTATTTCAAATAATCTCGTAAATGTAATCAAATCACTAACTCAACCAGTACTGGGCATATGCGTTGGAATGCAAATATTATTTAATTCCTCAGAAGAGCAAAACTGTAAATGTCTTGGATTAATTAATGATGATATAAAAAAGTTCAATTTGCCAAAAGATAAAGCTGTGCCACATATGGGATGGAATAAAGTGATATTTGAGAGTGAGCAACTGCTAAATAATTACTATTATTTTGCTAATAGTTACTATGCTCCAATCACTAAGGATACAACCGGTATATGTGAATATGGAATTGAATTTAGTGCTACAGTGCAAAAAGATAATTTTTTTGGATGTCAATTTCATCCGGAAAAATCCTCAAACTCAGGAATTAAATTTATTCAAAATTTTCTTAATTATTAATGAAATTATTGCCAGCAATCGATATTTATAAAGGTAAATGTGTGAGATTAGAAAAGGGCGAATTTCAAAAGTCTGTAATCTACAACTCATGTCCATTTGATCAAGCAAAAAAATTTGCCTCTCATGGTTTTAACTCACTGCATATTATTGATTTAGATGGAGCAAAAAAAGGTACTCTGATAAATCTCAAGATATTAAAAAAAATCATGAACATCCCAAATCTTTCAGTTCAGTTTGGTGGTGGTATTAGAGACATTGCAATAATGCAGAAACTGTTTTCAATTGGTATGGATAAATTAATAATTGGAACATCAATATTTAAAAAAGACTTTCTTAAGAAAGTGTGTGAAAACTTTGAGCCAAATAAAATAATTCTTGCGTTAGATTTCAAATTGTTAAATGAGCAACCAATTATTATGAAAAATGGATGGCAACAAGATTCTAAGGTTAATTTATTTGAGTTTATAGAAAATACTAATCATTTTGATAATTTACTTATTACAGACATATCAGTTGATGGAATGTTATCAGGGCCAAATTTAAAGATGTATAGAAAGCTAATAAGATGTTTTCCTAATAAACATATCATTGCCTCTGGTGGTATTGCTGATTTAGATGATTTGAAGGCGTTATCCAAAATTAATGTTAAAACCACAGTCATAGGCAAAGCAATTTATGAAAATAAAATATCTCTAAGTGAGCTAAAGAATGTTAGCTAAAAGAATTATCCCATGTCTAGATGTCAAAGATGGAAAGGTAGTAAAAGGAGTAAAGTTTGATAATCATGAGATTGTTGGAGATATTATTGAGTTGGCAAGCCGATATTCAAATGATGGTGCAGATGAACTAGTTTTCTATGATATTTCTGCCAGTACAAAAAATGAAGTAGTTAAAACTAAATGGGTTGAATTAGTAGCTAGAGAAATAAATATCCCTTTTTGTGTTGCAGGCGGAATCAAAACGTTAAACATAGCTGAAAGAGTACTAAATCTTGGAGCAGATAAAATTTCAATTAACACCCCTGCTCTTCAAGATCCAGAATTAATTACTAATCTTGCAAATGCATTTGGATCACAATGTGTGGTAGTAGGAGTAGATAGTTTTTATGATGGAAATAAGTATAGCGTATATGCAAAAACTGGTGATCCAAAAACAAAGTATAAAACCACTAAAGATACAGTTTCTTGGGTAAAAGAGGCTCAAGAAAGAGGTGCTGGCGAAATTGTATTAAATTGTATTAATCAGGACGGCGTCAGAAAAGGCTATGACTTAGAACAACTAAGTTTAATAAGAAAACAAATTAATATTCCTTTAATTGCCTCTGGAGGAGCTGGAAAAAAAGAAGATTTTTTAGATGTATTTGAAAATAATTGTGTTGACGGCGCACTTGCTGCAAGTATTTTTCATAAAAAAATAATCTCAATTGGAGAAGTTAAAAAATTCTTAATAGATAATGGAGTGAATATTAGAAATGGAAACTAAAAATTTAAATTGGTCAAAAGGCAATGGTTTGTTGCCTGCAATCATTCAAGACTTTAATTCAAAAGATATTCTGATGTTAGGTTTTATGAATGAAGAAGCACTTGAAAGAACATTATCAGAAAATAAAGTAACCTTTTTTAGTAGAACTCAAGATAAATTATGGCGTAAAGGAGATACTTCAGGTAATTCGTTATGCGTTAAAGATATCGCTATAGATTGTGATAAAGACACGATTCTTGTGCAGGCCGTTAATGATGGTCCCACTTGTCATGAGGGTTCATATTCTTGCTTTGGAGAACAGATGTTTTCATTACAAAAGCTAGAAAAAATTATCTCAGATAAATCTACTGCTGATCCTCAATCGTCTTATACAGCATCACTTATCAAGAAAGGAACCGCAGAGATTGCAAAAAAAGTAAATGAAGAAGCTGGTGAGACATCAATATCAGCAGTATCAAAAGATGGAAGAATTGAAGAAGAAGCTGCAGACCTTATGTATCACTTATTAGTATTGTTATATGATGCTGGTTCTAACTTAAATGAGGTTATTAAAGTTTTAGAAAACAGAGCTGAAATATAAAACTTTATGTTTTTTGAATCTGATATTCATCAACATCTTGCTTCATAACTTTTCGTAAAACAAATATGGCTATCAGGTTTGGGATGGAAACCAGTGCAACAACTACATAGGCAATGTTCCAAACAACCTCAGTATCAATTACAGCTGCTAAAATAAAACAAATGACATAAATATTTCGATACCAAAATACTCCTTTTTCTCCAAATACGTAAGCAGTTGATCTGTCACCATAATAGCACCATGCTATTGCAGTAGAGAAAGCAAACAATAACAAAGCAATTGCAACTAAATATCCACCATACTCTCTTAAAGAACCTTGAGAAAAGGCTTTTGCAGTCAACTCAGCAGAATCAATTAAAGATTTTCCAGTAATCTCATACCCTCTTTCTACCAAATCACCCTGATCTACAATGAGTGTACCGTTTACTGGGAGATTATCACGATAAAATTTGATTTCTTCTGCAACAGATCTTTTATGTATGATAGTAACGTTATTAGATACTAATTCTCCACCTTCAATAACTATTTCACCACTGTACTCTGATATAGTTGAAGACATGCCTTGAACGAATCTCGTAAGTTGCTCTACGTCGCTAGCTTCAGAATCATTATATAGACCAGCTACAATTTTCATTGATGTGCGATCAAATGTATTCTCAAACTTTTGTGTCCAAACTCCACTGGATAAAATCACTAGAGCTGTAACACTACAAACAACAATAGTATCTATAAATGGCTCTAATATAGATACAACCCCTTGATCTACTGAATTTTTTGTTTTTGATGAGGCATGAGCAATAGGTGATGATCCTTGGCCAGCTTCATTTGAATATAAGCCTCTCGCCACTCCATATTTTAAACTCATTGCAAAACTTGCACCTAAAAATCCACCAACTGCTGCAGAACCAGTGAAAACCTGAGTAAAAATAGCATTAAATGATGGAATAATATTCTGGTAGTTTTCTACAAGAATTATTAATGCGCCTCCAAAATATATGATGCCCATAATTGGAATAATTTTACTTGCTACTGCGGCTATTCTAGTGATGCCACCTATAATGATCACCCAGAGTAACCCACCCAATATTAGACCAGTCATTAATTTTGGGACGGAAAACTCAGTTTCCATAACATTAGCAATGTTATTAATTTGAGGCATATTTCCTGATCCAATTGCACAAATCATCATTAATAATGAAAATAGTATTGCCACCCACTTCATGTTCAGGCCCTGTTCAATGTAATACATTGGCCCACCTGAGATCGAACCATCCTTCAATGTAGTTCTAAATTTATGAGCCAGCGTTACTTCAACAAACTTTGTTGTCATTCCAAAAATAGCAGTGATCCACATCCAGAAAATAGCTGCAGGACCGCCTGTCCATATTGCTAGAGCAACACCACCAATGTTTCCAGTTCCGATGGCCCCAGACATAGCAGTGGTAAGAGCCTGAAAAGGAGTAGTTTCACCTTTGCTATCATCTTGGTCATATTTACCAGTTACTATTCTCCATCCATGACGAAAAAATCTAAATTGAGGAAAATTTAAATAAACTGTAAAAAATATCCCAGTACCGATCAAAAGGGCTGGGAACCACCACGATCCGCTGAGATTTGAATCCAGCAGTTTAAGAAATTCATTAAATTCAACCATAATTATTTACTTTCAAACCAAACTACAAGGTCTTGATATCCACCAATGTGTTCACTATTTATAAAAATCTGTGGCATAGTTCTAGCATTAGGATTTCGTTGAAGAAGTTCCGATAAAATATTTGGTTCTTCTGTATTATAATCTTTAAATACTATGTTTTTCGATTTAAATAATAATTTTGCTTTATCGCAAAAGCTACAATTTGATTTTGAATATATTTCTACGTCGTACTCCACAGATTAATTATAAATGAAATGAAAATATTTGAGCTAAAAAATAAATGTGTTCTAGTAACTGGATCTTCAAAAGGTATTGGTAAATCTGTTGCTGCACAATGTGCTTATGCTGGAGCTAAGGTAATAATATCAAGTAGAAAGATAAATGCCTGTGAAGAAACTGCAAATGAAATTAATAGCAATGTTGGAGACGAAGTTGCTTTTCCAATTCAAGCAAATATAGGTGATAAAACTCAACTTGAAAATCTTGTTAATGAAGCTCGAGAGAAAATTGGCAAAATTGATGTCCTTGTTTGCAATGCAGCAACAAACCCATTCCTAGGATCATCTCTTGATATACCCGAAGAAGCATTCGATAAGATAATTAATAACAATATTAAGTCTAATCATTTATTGGCTAATCTTGTATTACCTGAAATGATAAAAAGAAAAGATGGAGTCATTATTATAATTTCGAGTATTAGTGGATTTAAAGGGAATGAAATTCTTGGTACTTATGCTATGACTAAAGCTGCAGATATGGCTTTAGCCCGAAATCTAGCAGTTGAATTTGGAAAGCACAATATCAGAAGTAATACTATCGCTCCAGGTTTAATAAAAACTGATATGGCTAAAGCGATTTGGGATAATCCAGATACACTTAAAACGTTCACAGAAACAAATCCTATGTTAAGAATTGGTGAGCCTGATGAAATTGGAGGAATTGCTGTTATGCTTGCCTCAGATGCTGGAAGATATATTAATGGACACACAATTGTTGCTGACGGTGGCGCGACTATTAAATAACTAATTTTCTTTAATGTGATGGAGCTTAGAAAGGAAATAGCCGATTCCTATCTGCTCATTTAGAGATTTAATACTTAATAATCTACCTTTGTAATTTATCAAATGCGATGCGAATTGACTTAAATTTTGTAACTTTATTGAATCATATCTATTAGTAGTAGAATTAGATGAATAGAATTGAGTATTTCTTCCAATTAACAAAATCACATAATCAATTAGATAATCGATTTTGTTGAGATATGGCATCTTCAGTTCTTTAAAAAAGCCTAACTGATCAGCAAAAGATTGATTTGAATCCATAGTATTCAAAAAATTTTTGTAAGTGTCTCTTTCACCATTATTAATGGCATTAATAATATCTTTAGGTGAAAAGTAAGATGGAAAATTGAAGACAGTTTCATCGTATCCTAATGATCGTAACCATTCGTTTATTTGATTAAAAGATAATGGAGATATGTTAATTTGTTGGCATCTGCTATAAATTGTTGATAAAAGAGACTTGGGCCTGTTACTTATAAAAATAATATGATTTTTTAAATTTATTTCCTCTGTAATTTTCAAAATGCTATTTTGTGCTGGTTTATTCATTAAGTTTGCATTGTTAATCAATGCAACCTTTGACGGTGATGATGATGACGTTAAGCTCGTAAACTCAATTAATTTTCTTCCCTCATCCACTCC
>ENA-OSEY01000908-OSEY01000908.1-marine-metagenome-genome-assembly--contig:-NODE-908-length-20944-cov-3.639766_pt1 | contig 20944 bp, 10 predicted proteins | sample MGYA00248465_ERZ534230 | MGnify/ENA primary metagenome ERZ534230 (study PRJEB26409, sample SAMN06344110) | marine metagenome | isolation source: Sea water from surface | place: Atlantic Ocean:Southern...
TGGTGGCGATTTAGCTCAACAGAAGTTTGTCTCACCATCTAAATATATTTTTCTACTAAATTATGCGCGTGTATATAAAGATGAAGAAGTATTCAATCATGTCAAAAAAACTCTTGACATTATATCAAACAGTGGACTTAATGATTTCATTGAAGGTGGATTCTACAGATATACTGTGGATAGTGAATGGAAAATTCCACACTTTGAAAAGATGCTCTACGATCAAGCTCAAATGATTAGCATGTATTCCCAAGCATACAAATTATACAAGGATGAGTTCTACAGAAACATAGTTATTGAGACAATTGACTTCCTTAACTCAAAAATGTCCTCTAAAGATGGTCTTTACTATGCAGCAATGGATGCAGATACTGACGGTGAAGAAGGAAAATATTATTCTTTTAACAGAGAAGAACTAGATTTAATCTCAAAAAATACTGATTTTGAAACTTTTACAAGTTATTACAACATTGAAATAAATAATCCATGGGAAGATGACAGGTATCTATTATTACCTATTAGTAAAAATTATGAAACTGATTGGTTAAAAGTAAATAATTTATCAAAATCTGATCTATCATTTCAAAAAGGAATTTGGGAATCAAATATCATTAACATTAAAGAAAATAGAACTAAACCAAGAATTGATGACAAGATAATTGTGTCTTGGAATTCACTTGCAATTACTGGACTTGTTGACGCCTTTGAAGCACTGAATAATCAAGATTACTTAACTAAGGCAATCTCTATGTTTGAAGAACTAAAGGATAAATCTTTTAAAAAAGGCAAACTGATTCATACATACAAGGAAAATCAGTTTCAGGATGGGGTTCTAGAGGATTATGCATACATGGCAAAAGCATCAATGAGGCTTTTTCAAGCGACAGGTGACGAAGCATACTTTAATTTTTCGAAAGAAATTACTGATGATGCAGTTAATGTTTTCAAAGATGATGAATCTGACCTTTTGAGATATAGTAACAATAATGAATTATTCACAAAGCTTATCACAGTCGACGATGGTGTAATTCCATCTCCAAATTCAATAATTGCAGAACAACTATTTAATATTGGACATGTAATTTTTGATGATGAATATCTCAACTTGTCAAATAGAATGGTAAGCTCTGTTCAGGCTTTAATTGACAATAATATTAACTCATATTCAGTTTGGGCCAACAATATTCTTAATAGAGTTGAATCATTTTATGAAATTGCAGTTATTGGGCCTGAATCAAAAATCATTACCGATGAGATAACCAATTACTTTACTCCCAATACTATTGTTGTTCAATCTAAAACTGAAAGCGATTTACCATTATTTGTTGATAGATTTTTTGAAGATGAAACATACATTTATGTTTGTCAAAATAAAACTTGTCAAAGACCAGAAACTAACATTAATTTAGCACTCGAGCAGGTTCCTTATATAAATTAATATGAAAAAGACAGTTGTTAATTCTTCTTTGCTTTCACTAATTTTATTTCTAACACTTAGCTGCTCAAATAAAGAAAAATCTGTTGAGTGTACAACTTTCTTAGAATGCCTTGATGGCACTTATTGGACAACTAATAACAATAAATCAATCTGGACTTTTAATGACAAAAAAAACGGTGAATATTTGGAAGTCTATATTTCAGGTGACAACTGTTATACTTATGAAAATAATTTTATTGTTAATGCTAGATTCAAATATCAAACAAAAATAAATCTATCCGAAGATTTTGCTGGTTCCAGCTGGTTTTATACTATTGTTAATGACAGTATAATTGAAAAGACAAAGTCAACTGGAGGGAATACCTCATATTTTTACAAAACAGATAAAAATTATCTTGACGAGCTATTAGAGCTCGATGAATGCACTTATTAAAGTTTTATAAAAATCTTTTTCTTAAATAAATAGTAAGCTGGTATATAGATTATAAATACATATAGAACAGCGTAAAGTAATGAGGCAACTTTTGGAAACACACCCGTATCTATTAGGGTATTAACAAATATTGAGTTTAGCTGAATCCCAATTATAGAATCACTATAAAAGATTGATCCAAGAATACCAGCTAGTACATATGTGAAAATTGAATTTGTACCAAAAACTTGAGACATTTTAAACTTTTTATAACCATTGACATCAATCAGGTAGGTGAATGCTGCAGTTAACATGAAAGACATACCGCCCATTAAAAAAGTATATGATGTACTCCATAAATTTTTATTAACTGGAAAGGACCAACTAAAAAAGTCACCAACAAATACTAGAATCAAACCTATATAAAATAGTTTAAGTAATTTATCTTTAATATCCATACTGCTTGTTAATATTGTTCCTGCAATAAGACCAAAAACCCCTGTTACTATTGATGGAAGTGTAGTAAGAATACCTTCAGGATCCCAGGTTCCTTGCCACATTACGCCTGGTAAATAATTTTTGTCAATATAATGTGCCATGTTTAATTCAGGTACACTTAAATCCGGCTGACCTATTCCGGGTATTGGTAAGTATAACATTATAAACCAATAAACAATTAATGTTATAAAAGACAAATACATAAAATATTTTTTTTCTATAAACATATAGATCATTCCACAGAAAAGAAAAACAAATGAAATTCTTTGAAGAACTCCTGTCCATCTAATGTTATCAAACTCAAAAGATGGGAATATCCATAAAAACAAGCCAACTAAATAGATTTTAAAAGCTCTCCATATGATTTTTCTGATTGTTTTGTTTCTATCTATCCCTTTTTTATTATTTAATGAGAGTACAATTGAAACACCAACGATAAAAAGAAAATTAGGGAAAATATAGTCAGTCGGGGTTAAACCATTCCAATCTGCATGAAGTAAAGGCGCAAAAACATTATCCCATGAACCAGGTTGATTGACAATTATCATAAAGATCAAAGTCATTCCTCTTAAAACATCTATTGATAAAAGTCTACCTTTCATAATTTAAAAGTTAAAAAAAATAATTGATGAATTTAAATTTACTTATCAACTTGGATTGGGTAACCACCCCTACCCTTATTGTCAAATAATCTCAAATATATAACATCATCTTGATCTATTTCAACAGGGTTATTATAATTCATGCTTTCAATATTAGGTAAAGAACCGTCAAGTGTATACTTAATATTTAATCCTGGAAATGCAGTATTTGCATAAAGTGAGTCATTTATTATAATTCCACCGGGTTTAGGGAGATCATAAGTCAACCCACCATAAATATTTTCAACAATAGGAAGAACTCTCTGACCAATTGAATTAGTAAATTTATTCCACTCATAATTTAAGGTTATTTCTCTTTCTTTTTGATCCTGAATACTCATCCATTTAGGATCTTTTGACCATGCTTTTTGAGAAAATACTATAATGTTTGGCATGAACATATAGTCGAGGATATTCTCATTTCTGATAGTCTCACTCCAAATTTGAGACTGAATTCCAATAATATTATCTCTATTAGTAGATTTTAATTTTTCTGAAGATTCGATGTATTCTTTTGAAATATTATTTTTTTTAACTCCATAAGAATCATTAAAAATATCAAAAACATCAACTGTCCACATATCCTTGTAATCTGCATAACCACTCCATGAAAGTCCTACGTTATCTAGATCTTTATCGTCAACCATATCAAAATAAAAGGCACTTGAATTACTCATTACAGTTTTATATCCAAGATTTGCATATTTATAAATCATATCCTGCCTACCCTGACCCCAATCATTTTTCCAAACAAATAATAATATATCATCACCTTTGAAAAAATCTTTTATTTGGGTTTCGGATTGATTTCTCTCTGTTAACTCAAGTAAAATATCGTCCCATCCAGTCATTGTAGCGTTATATGATGAAATTTTATTGTAAACTCTTGTTTGCATCATTTCATAAAGAGCATTATAATCACCTGCTATTGAGTTCTCTTCCATAAACTTATCACAGATTGGTGACTTTTGCCATGCTCCGTAGGGAAGTTCATCAGCGCCTACGCCAAACTTGTCCATTTCTAGTCCAGCTTCTTGATACATAAGGTGTATTTCATCAATTACTTTTTCATAAAAAGTAAAAAAACTTTCCCTGCATATACATGCTATATTATCATCAAACGCCTGCGCTGAGTTATACTCACTTTCATCATCGGGATCAGATAATAAATATTTTTCAGCCTCTTCCTTGTTATCTAACTCCATATACTTTTGATACCTTACGTCCATTGAAATAATGGCAGATCTCATATGGGATGGATAACTTATTTGTGGAATTATTTTAATATTTCTATTATCAGCATATTGAAGGATATCAATGAAATCATTTTTTGAGAGATAACCAGAACCAGTAGAATTAGTATTAGCACCTGAACCGTACATTGGTATTAAACTTTCGAATTCATCCTCGGTGTAAGCTCTTTTTGAACCCACATCTGTCAATTCCATTAAACCAGGAATTTCAAGTCTCCATCCTTCATCATCAGTTAACCTAAAATCTAAGTGATTTATTTTAAAAAAAGATAGATAATCTAAAATTTGTTTAATCTTATCTGGACCATAAAAATTTCTTGAGATATCTAAAAGCATACCTCTATATGAAAATCTCGGAGAATCACTTATGCTAATATGTCTAAGCTTGTTGTTCTCAAGGCTAGAAGCAAGCATAAGTTGCTTTAATGACTGCAATCCATAAAGGGCTCCAGCTTTATCTGAAGCCTCTATTATAATTTTATTTTCATCAATTAATAACTTATATGATTCTTCTAATAAATTATCAGTGTATTGAACTGAAATGTCATAATTTGAAGAATTATTTAAATCAATATTAAAATTTTCAGCAAAAAGAGAATTTACTGTATCAATGTCAAGATTTAAAGATTCAGCAACAAAAAAACTATATTCAGATTTGAGAGAAGATTCTCCATCTAATAATGTTATTTCACTTGGGGTTGGTATGATTATTTCAAGTTCAGATTTATCAATAATATTCCCAGGAGCGTATAGTTCATAACGATCTTTAGAAGAAGGTGCATCAAGTTTTTCAATTCCAACAGCATTTTTCCAGTTATAATTGAATTCTACATCAATTATTTCATTATTTGAGACTATAAAACCACCAACTGGAAGATCTGATATTCTCCTGACTGTTCCAAATTGATTAAAGTCAATACTTATAGACTCATTTGATTTTAAATTAAAATCTTTACCAAATGATAATATATTGTATGATTGACCTGCAACATACTCATATTTAACATTATCTTTTATTGAGCTTTCGTCAATTATTGAACTTTGCTGATTCCAATGTAAAGACCATGGTGAATCTAGATCAATACTAGAGTTATTATTAATAGAAAATGTTACATGAAAGCCATTGTTATGGTATTCATTAATCTGATAAACTACATTTACAACATCATTTTTGGAGCATGATGAGATAGATATTAATAAAGTTAGAGAAGCAATGTTAGCTAGGATACTATTTAATCCTTGTGAATTCAATTAAATCATTATTTTTTGCTGAAATAATATAATCATTATTTTTCAAACTAATAAATTCCATATCCTTGATGTCGCCGTTTAAAAATAGACCACTTTGTCTTGCTGGAATTGCTTTAAAACCAGAATTTGGTTCAAACTTTAGCAGAGCACCTACACTTCCATCGTTTCGTGGAGTTTCAACTTCTGAATTAAACATGTTTCCTGAAATAATTATATCTACAAAACCATCATCATCAATATCCTTTTTAAGAATTTTATTAACCGATGATAATTGAGCTAGCACCGGTAACTTGCTCATAATAAATGAATTACCAACATTTTCTAAATAAACAGATGAAAAGGTTTTAGTAAAATAATGTAAAGAGTTTTCTAAAGCAGGTTCAGTATATACATCTTCAAGTGTTGCTATTGAAAAGGCATCATAATCATCAAACTTTAATTTGATAGCTGGAATCTGCTCTGACGAACATTGTCTTCCTCTTAGAGGATATTGCTCCCCATCATTATAATAACTCAATACAATATCACCACTATTATTTCCATCAAAATCATTATAGAAAATATCAAAAGTCTCATCTTCATTTGCTTGGTATTTATAGTTATTACCTAAGTTACCTACAACTAGATCCATATCACCATCATTATCAAAATCCTCAGAAGTTATGTCATACCACCATCCTCTGGTAGAATCCTCATCGATTAAGGATTTATCTTCAACAAGCTTACCATCCATATTTTTAAAAAACATAATAGGTGTCCACTCACCAACAACTATTAAATCTATCCAATTATCATTATTATAATCAGTCCAAACTGATGAAGTAATTAAACCTAAATCATTATTAGAAAATTCTTCATTCGTGGCATTAGTAAAAATTATTTCCTTGTTATTGGATTGGTTTACAAGGAGATAGCTCTTAGCAGGAACTGGATACATACCTGGTACAACTCTTCCACCAACAAATAAATCTAAATCACCATCATTATCAAAATCTGCAGAAGATACCCTCATGCCACTTGAATAATTATTTGGCAAAGAGGAATCACTATATTTTAATATTCCTTGACCTATGTTTACATATAATCTATCTTTTAATATAGGTGTATCTGGTTCAAACTCATTTCCACCAGAAACTATGTAAAGATCTAAGTCACCATCATTGTCAAAATCTTCAAGGATCATGTCCATATCCTCATATTTACTGTGTTCTTCACTGAAACTGAACTGTTTTTTTTCAAAACTTCCATCAGGATTTTGATAAAAAAAGGCAGTTGGTTGGCCATTGGCACCACCAACAACAAAGTCTTCAAATGAATTACCATCAAGATCACCTGTAGCTATCCCTGGACCTAACCTAGAATTTTCATGAGGTAATAAGACCTCTTTTACAAAATCGTTGTAATCATTTTCCTCATGTTTATACTTTAATAGATCCACATTCTCAAAAAAAGTGTCAATATCATCAGAATTGAAATCGGGGTTTACTGAATTTTCAATATTGAACTCTACGAGAGTATTTACATTAATGTTATTAATTATTTCTTCTTGTCCATTGGGCCAGATAACTTTCACTTGATCTATTTCATCATTTTTACCCAATCCAAAATTTAAGGTAGGTGAGACAGAAGATTGAAAACCTCTGGTGAGGGTTAATTCCTGCATTTGACTCAATTCACCTGAGTTAACAAAAACTCTACTTCCAATTCCATTTGGATTTAATGAGTCACCAATTAATTTTATTTTAATAAAGTTATTATCTGAATTATTCTTATATATTTGAGCTTCTTGATCTATATTATTTACAATTATTTCAAGGTCACCATCATTATCTAAATCAGCATATACAGCCCCATTTGAGAAGTTTTTATCATCTAGACCCCATACCTCAGAAACATCCGAAAAGGTTAGATCTTGATTATTTCTAAAAGTAAAATTGGCAATCGGCTCGGAAGGGATTTTACTTGTATAATATAGAAGACTATCGTTTGCTATAGGTCTTAAGCTTATTTCGTTAAAATAATCTTTGTTATTGATTTCTCTTCTAGTTCCGTTGGACACAAATAGGTCCTTCCATCCATCATTATCAAGATCAGCTAATAAAGGACCCCAACTCCAATCAGTTGAAGAAATACCAGAAAGCCTTGAAATGTTGCTAAAAAAAGGTTTATCATCAATAATTTCTCTATTTAGCTGTAGAGTGTTGTGCATGTACTGATAATGAAATCCATAATTCACTGTGCTCCAAAACAGATCTGGATCCATGCTTGCCATATTAGCCTTGGATCTTCTATTATCTTTTGCATCCATGTCCACCTGGATATAGTCAAGGTTAGAATCATTATTAAAATCTGCAATATCAACCCCCATACCATAAAATGATGTCTGGTTTGTTGATTCCTTTACAACGTCAGTAAATGTTCCATCTCCATTATTTAAATACATGAAATCAGGAGAACTAAAGTCATTAGATATATATATATCAGGATATGAATCATTATTTAAGTCTCCAATTGTTGCACTCAATGTTAAACTATAGGTCCTTATGCCGGCTTCATCTGTTACATTTGTGAAACTGCCTCCATCATTTCTATATAGATTATCTGTTTCCTCATCTAGTGTATTATTCATTTTGTAGTAATAATAACTAGTTGGAGCATCAAAAGGGGTAACTGGATAATTAGCAACATACAGATCTAAATCTCCATCTTTATCATAATCGAAGAAAGTTGATTGAACCCCATTACCTATGTCATTTATTCCATATTCATTTGCTCTTTCAGAAAAAGTATTATCACCATTGTTAATGTAGAGTTCATTTTCTCTTGAGGTATCTAAACCACCTACAGATAAATATATATCAAGGTAGCCATCATTATTTATATCGATCATTGTTGATCCGGTATACCATTTGTTTGAACCTTCAATACCAGATGCAATAGTTATATCTTCAAACTTAAGCTCACCTTTATTCAGGTAAAGCTTATTGTCTTCCATATTCGCTGTAAAAAATATATCATCAAGCCCGTCATTATTTATATCTCCCACAGACACTCCACCACCCATATATATGTATGGATAAGTAAAATAATTTAGAGAGTTGGTCTCAGTTAATTTATTATTAAATGTTATGCCTGTATCCTCACTGTCTAAAAGTGAAAACTGCTTTTGATTCGTATCATTGCTACATGATATAAGTAGAAAAGAAAGTTGTAATATTAACAGCCCGCTGAGCACATTTTTCATAGTGCCAAATTTAAAAAAAAAAGTAGGATGAATCAAATCATCCTACTTTTTGTTTTTATAGTATAATTAGTTTATCTAATTAGTACCCAGGGTTTTGAGTTAAAGCTCCCTGTGAGTTATCAATTGCCTCAGTTGGAATTGGTAACGCATTGTGTTTAGATTGAACAGAAGCAGCTCTTGACTGGAATGTTGGAATAGTTCTCCCTTCATTTGAAATGTAAGCATTAAGTGTTGCCTCCATTACATTCCATCTTCTAAGGTCGAATAATCTTCCACCTTCCATTCCCAGCTCTAATCTTCTTTCAAATCTAACAGCTTTTCTAGCAACTGCTTGATCAGTCCATGCACTTCCATAAGTACTTATTGAGTAGTTTGGAGATGAATCAGCACGAGGACCATCAATAGCTCTTTGACGAACTTGGTTTACGTACCCTCTAGCAGTTTCTAAAGATCCTGATTCAACAGCAGCTTCAGCAGCCATTAACAATACATCAGCATATCTAATGATATGATAATTTATACCAGAACGCTGTTGTCCCCAACCACCAGTACCTTTGTTAGTGTCATCACCTGCATAATACATACTTTTCTTAGCTGCATATGGACCTGATATATCACTAAAAGAGGCTCTAATGTTTTCCTTTCCAGTAAAAGGACCGTATCCATTATACTCAATTCCTCTTCTTCCAATAGTAAAGTCTATTCTTGGGTCTAGAGGACCTGTGTGTGGTGTAAACGCTTCATCAGAATTAATACCTGCATCATTAGCTATATCGCTTTGATTGTATGTATCTAGTAATGGAAGACCATTACTTGTTTGAAAAGCATTCGCAAGATCTTGTGATGGTTGATAAAAACCACAACACATGTTACCTGTCATACCACCAATAGGCCAGTTAAGAGTACCACCTCTGTTACCTTGAGGAGATTGACCAGCATCAGCCATAAACTGAATTGCAAAAACCATTTCAGAGCTATTCTCACCCTCTGATCTCCAGTTAGCTGAAAAGTCTGGGTTTAATGCATACTGACCAGAGTTTATTACAGCCTCTAGGTTAGATAATGCTTCTCCCCAGTTTCCTTGGTAAAGCTTTGATTTTCCGAGGTAAGCTCTAGCAGTAGATTGAATTGGTCTTCCAGGCTCAGAGTAACTTCCTCCTCTAGATGCTGGTAAATTAGCAACAGCGAAAGAAAAATCTTCGTCAATTTGAGACCATAGTGGACCATTATTTGGTTGATTAAATTCTGCAGCTGCAAAATTTTCATCAGAAATGTATGGAACATTTACCCACATTCTTGATAATTCAAAATTATAGTGACCTCTCAAAAATCTAGCTTGAGCTAGCTCAGTTGTAAAGTCAGCTGGGTTTTCTGAATTATTAATTAAGTCAATAACAGCGTTAGCTCTATTAACTCCGGCAAAAAGTGCACGCCACTTTCCTAGGAAGTAAGGGTTATTAGTATCCCAAGTGTAAAGCTCCATAGCAAGTAAGTCTGCTTGGTCACCATCACTTGAACCCTTGTGAGCATCGTCTGCTAAAACATCCATCCACCAGTTGTCTCCAGCTCGAGACCAGTCACTTCCTCCTGCATTACTGTGACCATCCAATACTGAATAGGCACCTGTAAGGAGTAAATCAACACCTGTTGCATTCTGCAACGAAGCATCATTTAATGATCCTACTGGATCAATGTCAGTGAAATCATCTGAACATGAAATTAAAACTGATGTAGATAATAATAAAATAAATAACTTTTTCATTTTTAATTGTTTTTGGGGTTAAAATTTAATATTAATACCGAGAGAGGAAATACTATTCGTAGGGAACGAGTTAGAAGCAACACCTATATCTAAAGATCCAAATCTTGGAATTTCAGGGTCATAACCGTCATAGTCAGTTATAGTAAACAGGTTTGTTCCGTTATAGTAAACTCTTGCTGAATCTGCACCTAATTTAGATGCAAAGCTGTCAGGCAAAGTATAACCAATCTGTAAAGTTCTTAGTCTTAAGTAAGAACCGTCTCTAACAAAATGTGAGTTTGCAGTTGTAAACTCATTATTTTGTATAGTTTCACTAAGTGCTGGTAATTTAGCATCTGTATTATCAGGTCTCCAAGAATCTAAAACAGCAGTACTTCTACTACCTTCAAAGAAATAAGGAGACTCATAATATAGAGCTTCAAAATTAAATATGTCGTTACCATAGGTACCGTTCATAAATGCACTTAAGTCCCAATTTTTATAGTTTAAATTAATGTTAATACCAAAAATTAGGTCTGGGTGTGGATCACCAATTTTTTGTCTATCCTCATCATTAATTACACCATCATTATTTAAATCATCGTAGATAAACCTACCAGGAGCAGCATCAGGTTGTGCAGAAGCAGCAACTTCAGCCTGAGTTTGGAAAATACCTAAAACTTTTCTTCCGTAAAAGAATGAAATAGGCTGACCTACCTCAGTTCTAGTCATAGGACCAACTCTTGAACCACCTCCTGTATAAAAAGGAGAGATCAAACTTGTAATCTCATTTTTAGCACGTGTAAAGTTTCCACTAATAGAGTATTGCAATCCATTTGATGTTACATCACTATAATTTAATGAAAGATCAAATCCTGCATTCTCTAGCTCACCTAGGTTTACATATGGTGCAGCAGCATCAATTGCTGTTGTACTAATAGCTTGAGTATCTTGTGATACTAAATCTTTTGTAGTATCCTTCCATACATCAATAGTTGCAGTAAGTTTGTTGTCAAAGAATCCCATATCAAAAGCAATGTTCTGCTTAATTGTAGTCTCCCATGTTAAAAGTGAGTTACCTTTTGAGTTAAGGTTAGCACCAGCTGTTGCTTGACCTGAACCGTTAAATGCATAGAATGCCGTAAACTCAGATACACTACTTATGTTAATATCAGCATTTGAAACACCAATTTGCTGGTTTCCTAACTCTCCGTAAGAAGCTCTAATCTTGAAAGTATCAAATACTGAACTATCAAACCAATCTTCTGAACTTACAAGCCATGCACCACTAACTGACGGGAAAGTCGCGTCTGCAGTTGCTTGAGCAAATCTTGATGTCTCATCATTTCTAACAGTAACAGTAGCAAAGTACTTTCCTTGGTAAGAATAATTTGCAGTACCAAATATTGAGAATATAGAAGTTGAGTTATCATATCCACTTTGAACAACTGGTTGACCAGCTGCATTAGAAAGAAGATAATAAGATGGGTCTTCAAATAAATAGTCAGTTCTAGTTAATGAATGACCTTTAATTGCACTTTTAACAGCCTCTGTACCAACAAGTACATCTAGAGTATGATCACCAAATACGTTTTTGTAATTTAATGTATTAGATACATTCCAATCGCTTTGTCTAAACTGAGACTCAGATAATGTATTTACTGTGTTTGGCTCTGGATCTTCAGGGTTAAGAGATGTAAAGTTTCTACCATTAAGGTCTCTCATCTGAATAGCTCCCAAAGTTTTGAATGTCAATTCAGGAGTAATATCCCATTCAACAAATATATCACCAATTACCCTTAGGTTTTTATTGTAATCATGTCTCCCTCTAAATTGCTGAGCTACAACATTTGCACCGTTGTTAAGACCAGTAGCATTTGAATAAGGTCCAGCAAAATTACCAAGTGTATCATAAACTGGAGTCAATGGAGACATTTGAAGTGGTGTATTAAATGAAGTAGATATAGGAGTTTCCTTATCAAATGTTACATTTAATTTTTGACCAATTCTAAGCTTATCACTCAATTTAAATTCAGAGTTTAGCCTAGTTGACGCTCTTTCATAACCAGTATAAATTACAGCACCTTCTTGATTTAAGTAGTTTGCAGATAGTCTGTATCGACCTTGCTCTGAACCACCAGATGCAGCAATATTAATTCTTGTAACATTAGCAGGATCAAAAAGTTCATCCATCCAATCAGTACCTCCAGGAGTTACCCTAGCAGCAGCACCTTCATACTGTGGTAAGTTTGGAATTGGAACGTTTAGAAAGTCTGGAATTGATGGAGTCGGACCAGTACCATATTGTGGATGGCTAGGCGCAGTTCCATCATTAGCAAAACTTTCCCACATCATGTTTGCATGTTGTTCTAAATTTAACAGCTCTGGAGTTCTTGTAACCTCAGTTATACCATAAGAAGCATCTACTTCTAGAGTATTTTTTTGGTTAAATCCACCAGATTTTGTTGTAACAACAATTACACCGTTAGATGCTCTTGCTCCATAAATTGCAGCAGAACCATCTTTTAGAACACTTATATTTTCAATATCAATAGGATTGATATCTCTCATAACATTAGCATCAGTAGTCTGAACTCCGTCGATTACGTATAGTGGACTGTTATCATTTGTAGTAGCATATCCTCTAATACGAACAACAGGAGCAGCACCAGGAGCACCACCAGAAACAACAGAAACACCAGCAACTCGACCTTGTAGGGCTTCTGCTGCGTTTGTAACCTGAGTTTTAATGGCTTCCTCTGTGTCTAATGTACCAATTGCACCAGATAAACTTCTCCTTTGCTGTGTCTGATAACCAGATACAACAACCTCATCAAGTATGTCAACGCTAGAGGCTAACACTACATTTATCTGAGTTTGGTTTCCAACAGTTATTGTTTGAGATGCAAATCCCAAACTTGATATCGTCAACTGGTCTCCAGCTGACGCATTAATTTGATAATTACCATCAAAGTCAGTAACAACTCCTGTAGTAGTCCCTTCAATTACAATTGTAGCTCCAGGAATAGGATTATTACTTTCGTCAGAAACACTACCAGAAATAGTGTTCTGAGCAAAGATTAGACTAGACGATAACATCAATACAACTAAAAAAGCTTTTTTCATGTTAATTAAGTTTAGTTTATATCGCGCAATTTAAGTTAAAAAATTGTTAAAAAGAAACAAAAAACTATTAAAAATTATCATCTGCACACAAATAGTTAACAAAAAATATGAATATGATAAATCCAATGTATTCAAGGGTTAAAGCTATTATTAGTTCCTTTTGAGTTGTTTATGAATGATTTTATTCAAAAAAAAAATTACAAAACCAATCAAAAAAAGCTCAAATTTTCGTCGAATATAGAATAATTTTTGGGTTTTTGAATTATTGTATCTTGTTAAAAAATGACTGAAAAGTGAAAATTAACTGGACTTTAACATTAATATTAATTTTAGTATCAATTGTTATATCATTTTTAACAAATATATGGCTACTATTGTTATTAATTCCAATTAGCTCTTTAATTCTAAAAAAATAAATTATGGAATGGTATGAAAAAAATAGAAAGGTTATTTTAATTATATTCGCTTGCTATTTAACCTTTAGATTATTGACAATGATTTTCTCATAATGCGCTTATACAATTTAATTATATTAACAACCGCAATTTCTTACTCACAAGTTAACCCTGAAAACATTGATATTGTTAGAGATCAGTATGGAATACCTCACATTTTTGCGAAAACTGATGCAGAGCTAGCGTATGGTCTTGCTTGGGCAAATGCTGAGGATGACTTTAATACAATACAAGAAGCTTATCTTGCTGGGAATGGAATGTTATCTAAACATATTGGTCTGAGAGGTGCTCCTGCTGATTTCATAACACAATTTATAGGATCTAAGGAACTAATTGATAAAAAGATTGGAGAAATCAGTGATGATTATTTAAAGGTGATATCAGGATACGCAGAAGGATTAAATAGTTATGCTGAAAAGAATCCAGATAAAGTTTTGTACAAAAAGCTTTTTCCAATTACTCCTAAAATGATGATGATGTACAGTCAGTTGCAACTTTTTATCTCAAATCAAGGAGCAGACTGGGCAGGGAGGATTCTTAACAATGATACTCAAGATGAATATTTAGATCAAAATCTTACAGGATCTAATGTAATTGCTATGAATAGTAATAAAACTAATAATGGTGAAACCTTCTTAGCAATTAATACTCATCAACCTCTTGAAGGTCCCACTTCTTGGTATGAGGTTCATTTAAATAGCGAAGAGGGCACGAATATTATTGGTACTCTATATCCAGGAAGTCCAAATGTTCTTATTGGAGTAAATGAAAACTTGGGTTGGTCTCATACAGTAAATTATCCAGACAAAACTGATGTCTACAAATTAAAAATGAAAAATAAGAGAATATATATTGTAGATGGTGAGTAATACAAATTAGAAAAATTAAAAGCAAAAATTAATATTAAAGTTCTTGGCTTTCCAATAAAAATAAATCGTAAATATTTTAAGAGTATTTATGGTCCAACACTTAAAAATAAATTCGGCTTTTATTCTATTAGAACTCCAACTTTTTTTAATGTTGGAGCATTAGAGCAGTGGTGGAAAATGGGAAAGTCTAAAAATTTCAGTGAATTTTATAATACTCTGAAGATGAGGCAAATTCCAGGTTTTAATATTGGTTATGCAGATAAATACGATACAATTTTTTATATATCAAATGGTATAATTCCCAAAAGAGCTGAAGGTTACAATTGGAAAGGAATTGTTCCTGGAGATACAAAAAAAACCATGTGGACAGATTATCATGAAATAGAAGACCTTCCTCAAGTCATTCAACCAAAAGCAGGATTTATATATGATGCAAATCACTCCCCTTTTAAATCCACATCGGCTGAGGAAAATCCAAAAGAAGAAGATTATAGTGAGAGAATGGGTTATGAGACATATGATAATAATAGATCTACCAGATTAATAGAATTGATTGAAAGTTATGATAAAGTATCATATGAAGATTTTAAGGATATAAAATATGATAATTCATTTCCATCAAAGTTTAATTACAGCTTTATGGACATAAGTATAATTGAAAAGCTAAAAATTGATCCTGAAAATGATTTATTTGAAATATTAGATATTATTCAAAAATGGAATAGGAAAACAGATATCGATTCACAAGGAGCTGGTATCTACGGTGTTCTCTACTATCAACTTGTAAGTAATTACAGAAATGAAATATTAGAAAATGATAACACTGTGAATAAAGAAACTCTTCTATCTGCTTTATCGGACATCAAGTCATATTTAACAGATAATTTTGGAACCATTAATATAACTCTTGGAGACTTTCAAAAACTTGTAAGAGGCGACAAAGAAATTCCTATTTGGGGACTCCCAGATGTTGTAACTGCAATGTCATCAAGACCATACAAAAATGGAAGACGTAAAGTTACCCAGGGTGAATCATATATTGGACTCATTAGATTTAATGATAAAGGTCCAACTCTTGAAAGTATCATTTCTTTTGGAAATTCTGATAATCCTGATTCAGAGCATTACACTGATCAAATGGAGCTTTATTCAAAATTCAAGACAAAAAAAATGACTTTTGATAAGCAAGAGATATATAGTAAAGCTAAGAGTATTTATAATCCAAATTAATTGTTGTTCAGAGCCTCGTTATAAATTTCCTCATAAAGTGGAATAATCTTTTTAATATCATATTTTTTAGCATTTTCAAATGCCTGAGAACTGTATTTCTTCTTTAATGTTTTATCAGAAAGTATTCTGATGGCATTTGATGCCATAGATTCAATGTCACCAATATCACTTGTATAACCCGAGTTGCCATTAATATTTAATTCAGGTAAACCTCCCGTATTAGATGAGACAACTGGAACTCTTAATGCCATTGCTTCTAGAGCTGCAAGACCAAAACTTTCTTTCTCAGACGGAAGAAGAAAAAGATCAGAAGAGCACAGAATCTTGTCTACCTCATTGGTCTTTCCAACAAATATTACTCTATTCTTTAAGTTATTCTTTCTTAAATAATCTTTAGCTTTTTTCTTTTCAGGGCCGTCTCCAACCATAATAAGTTTTGAATTTATTTTTGAATTTATTTTCTCAAAAATTTTTATAACATCAATTATCCTTTTTAATGGTCTAAAGTTGCTGATGTGTACGATAATTTTTTCATCTCCCTGTGCAATTACATTTTTGTAGCGGGCATCATACATAGCTTTATATTTATCAATATCTATGAAATTTGGAATAACCTTAATTTCTCTTTCAATCCCAAAGAATTGTCTCGTATCTTCCATTAAACTTTTTGAAACACATGTAACTATATCTGACTTATTAATACTAAAGGTGACAGCTGGTTTATAAAAAGGATGATTCCCAACAAGGGTGATATCAGTTCCGTGAAGAGTTGTTACTATTGGAATTTTATAACCATTTTCAATAAGAATTTTTTTTGCCATATATGCTGCATATGCATGTGGGATTGCATAGTGTACGTGGAGTACGTCGATTTTATACTTATAGACAACATCATACAACTTGCTTGATAAAGCTAACTCATAGGGCTCATATTTAAATAGTGGATAATCAGGAACATTTACTTCATGATAATGCAAGTTTGAGGATAAAGCGTCAAGACGAACAGGCTGACTATATGTAATAAAATGAATTTCGTGACCTTTTTTTGACAACTCAATTCCAAGCTCTGTAGCTACAACCCCAGAACCTCCAAATGTTGGGTAACACACAATGCCTATTTTCATTAATTATCTATTAAGGATTTGTAAACAATTTCTTGAGACCTTGTCCTTGTATTGCTTGTTTGCAATAAAGTATTTTCTCTTGTAGGATAAGTTCTATTGGACAGAAAAATAAATATAATATTCTTGTCAGGATCAGCCCATGCCATTGATCCTGTATATCCATAATGACCAAAGCTCTCAGAAGATACACCACCAAACGTTGACCCATGTATACCTTCAATTTGAGGTTTATCAAACCCTACTCCACTCCTATTTTCTTTATCACAGAAATAACAAAAGTTGAACAGATCGAATGAATCTTGAGAGAATAATTTGAAGTCGTCATATTTACCTTTTTGAATCATAGCCTGAAGAACAATGGCTACCTCATAGGAATTTGAGAATAAACCTGCATGACCTGAAATACCACCCAGCATAGCTGCTCCCTCATCATGAACATATCCTTGTAATTTTGAATATCTAAAAAAATCATCTCTTTCACTTGGAACAATCTCATTAAGATTGATCTTTTCATGTGGATTAAACATTGTTCTTTTCAAACCAAGTCTACTGAATATTCTTTCATTGGCTAAAACATTTAAAGGTTTATTATACTTATCTTCAAACCAAAATTTTAAAAAATAAAAAGGTAGATCAGAATATTTATATTCTAATTTATCTCTTAATTCACTATCAACAATAGATTTAAAAATCTTCTCTCTATAATTAGTCTTTAAAAATAAGTTTTCAGATACAGGTATCGAAAATGAAGACTTTGAATTTCTTTTGTAGAATCTTGATTTAGGTTTTTCTTTCCTGTCCAATGTCTCTTCATAAAAAGGTATCCAGGGTCTTAACCTAGCATAGTGAGACAACATCTCTTTAAGGGGTATTTGAGCTTTATCTTTTAATCTTTTCTTTGGGAATAGTTCAGATAACTTGGTGCTTAAATTTAATTCACCTTTATCATACTCTTGTAAAACTAATGGCATTGTAGCAATAATTTTTGTTATTGATGAAAGATCGAATACATGACTATTCTCAAGCTTTACATTCTTATCATATGTATGATATCCAAAGCTTTTATTATAAATAACTTTACCATTTTTTGAAACAAGCATTTGAATAGCTGGAGCTATCATTGAGTCAATACTTCTAATAGCAATAGAATCAAGATTTTGAAGTTTTGTTGAATCAAAACCCTCGTAGACAGGTCGAGAAAAACCCAATATGTCTTTTTTATCAAAAGTTAAACCATGGTTTACTTTAAAAAAATTATTTGATACAGGAATTCTACCTTTGAATGACCTCGAACCAAACATTAGATCTGCAGCAATTTCCTGAGAAATCATATTATTCTGATAGGAAATAATAATTGACTCAAAATTATCAATTGATTTAAAAGAATTGAGGCTATATGGATTTAAGAATAAGTTTAAAATAACATTATTAGATTTACTAATGTTGTCTATTTTACTGACTATTTCATCAGGTATAATATTTGATGCATATGGACTAGAACTAGAACCATGATAGGTAATAATAATTGCATCATAATCAGTTTTTTTATTTATTGACGCATAATCATCGCCATTAAATTTTTCAACGTCAACATACTTAGCCATTTTATTTGTAAAGTACTCGCTGTTCTTGTTTTTCCCAAAGGATACATGTAAGTACTTTTTATCACTAGATAATGGCATTATCTCTTTAGAGTTCTTAACAAGGGTAATTGCCGACTCCATTGCTTTAGAGTATAAAAGTGAATCTTTGGATTTGTTTACTTTTTTAAGAATATTTTCAGGTTTTATCACAGTATAATTATGAAGTCCTGATCTTGCTTTAAGTGATAAGATTTTTTTCACTGATTTAGAAAGTCTTTTTTCGGATATTTTTCCTTTATTATATGAATCGGCAATTAATCTTACTCCTAAAGAAACATTAGTTGACATTAAGATTATATCATTACCAACTTCAAAGGCTCTTAAATCAACATTAATAGACGGATCTTGAAGAACACCCTTCATATCAAGGGCATCGGTAACAGCTATTCCTTGAAAATTATATTCATCTCTCAATAGCTTTCTCACGGTTTTAGATGATAAAGAAGATGGATATCTTTTATCAATTGCTGGAACACTCAAATGAGCTAACATTACAGATTCTGCAAGTCCATCATCAATAAGTTTCTTAAATGGAAATAATTCAACATTATTTAATCTTTTCATATTTCCATTTATTACTGGTAGTGTTTTGTGAGAATCCTTGTCTGTATCACCGTGTCCGGGAAAATGCTTAATCGAAGTATAAACTCCTACATCTTTATGACCCTGAATGTAAGCCTTTGCTTTTTTATAAACATTTGTTGGATCCTCTCCGAACGACCTGTTTCCTATTATAGGATTTTTAGAATTATTATTTACATCGACTGATGGTGAGAAATTAAAATGAATACCTAATGCTTTATTTTGTTCAGCCATTCTTTTTGAAATCTCTCTTACAAGAGAATTATCTTGGATTGCTCCTAAAGTCATATTCCATGGATGTGCAAAAACATCTGACAGCCTCTGTGATGGCCCCCATTCAGCATCCATAGTAATCAATAAGGGAGTCTTTGCAAGTGACTGGAACTCATTTAACCACTCCAGATGTGACTTTGTTGTTCCAATTGAAAATAGCAGACCACCTATTTTATCTTCAACAACAAGTTTTTTTATCTCATCAAAGTTTGATTGTTCAGGCGAGACCCAGTTAACAAAAAGTTGAGCGACTTTCTCTTCTGTTGTTAAAGATGAATAAACACTGTCAACCCACTTTTTTTCTATAGGGTTTAAGTTATCATATAGACTTTGTGAGAAGACAAAAGTTATATTAAAAAAGAAAATTAATAGATTTCTTAACATGTTATAAGAATTTAGAAAGCCATGATGATCCAATATCAATTTCAAAATTATTTAAAAGTTCACCTTTAGTATTTACAGTGGTATTGAATATAATTGTTTCTGATGAAAGAGTTCCTTCTTTAATTTTAGTTTTTAAATCATTTAGACTAACTGAAGAAATTTTATTATCTATTTTGAAGTTAACAATTAATCTATTTAATAAGTCTACTTGAATAGAATCTGAGATATCATTAATTAATTGTAGTGAGTAATCTATTGAACATCCGCCTATAGGATTTATATTTTCATTCACTGCAATTATAATAAATCTTTTATGAAATATTGAATATGAACATTCAAGATCTTTTCCATGTGCTTGCCACGAGTCAAGAAATAAACTAGTTTTATCATCTATCATTGAGATTTCTGATTCAATTAAATCTCTATCGGATTGGTATATCCAAATTCTGGAATTATCAGGCATATTTTTAAAATCTACTCTCATAAGTCTTCAGCTTTTTCTATCATTTGAGCTATATCAACAACATCAATATCTTTCTGTTTGGATGTCATACCGTCATTCATCATGGTGCTACAAAAAGGACAACTTACAGCGACAATTTTTGCATTAGTTTCTATTGCTTCTTCAGATCTCTTAATATTTATATCTAGATTACCCTTTTCCGGTTCTTTAAACATTTGGGCACCACCAGCTCCACAACACAAGGATTTAGATTTACAGCTTTTCATCTCTACAAGTTCAGCATCTAGTTTTTTAATTACATCTCTAGGAGCCTCATA
>ENA-OSEY01000909-OSEY01000909.1-marine-metagenome-genome-assembly--contig:-NODE-909-length-20937-cov-2.160067_pt1 | contig 20937 bp, 19 predicted proteins | sample MGYA00248465_ERZ534230 | MGnify/ENA primary metagenome ERZ534230 (study PRJEB26409, sample SAMN06344110) | marine metagenome | isolation source: Sea water from surface | place: Atlantic Ocean:Southern...
CTGCCAAGCTGTGCGGCGGCGGTAAAATAATAGGTGGTCTGTGCCATCACCCGCGCCCAATTGATCGAATTGACCCCGGCCAAATTCACCTCTTGGCGAAATTCGCTGTCATTGAACATCGCCTTCACCAGCGCCTGACAATCGTCAAACGTGCCGTCGACGGCCAGCGTATGCACATTGGCATCTGTCGGCGTTGTCATTTGCATGCGCTGGATGTCCGACACGCGCCCTTGCGGATAGAGAATGAAAACATCGACGGCGTCGCGACCCCGAAACGCTTCAATGGCCGCCCCGCCCGTATCACCCGACGTGGCGCCGACAATCGTGGCGCGCTGCCCGCGCCGTCTGAGCGCGTCATCCATCAGGCGCGCCAGCAACTGCATCGCCACATCCTTGAACGCCAGCGTAGGCCCGTGGAACAGTTCCAGCAAATAGTGGCCGTCATCCAGCGCCGCCAAGGGGGCGATGTCGGCGTGCGAAAAACCGGCATAAGCCTCATCGACAATTTCGGCAAATCTTTCGGGCCGCACGTCACTTCCCAGAAACGGCATCAGAACGGTTTTGGCAACGTGTTGAAAACCGACCCCGCGAAAACCCTCCAGCGTTTGTCGCGACAGTTTCGGCCAGTGATCGGGCACATAAAGTCCCCCGTCACCGGCCAGCCCTGCAAGCAGGGTCGGTTCGAATGACAGTGCCGTTGCGCGGCCTCTCGTGCTGATATACTCCACCGGATACCCTAATCTTTGCGCTTGCGCCTGCCCCGCATGTGCCACAGACCGGAAATAAATACAAGCACCGCCGCCAGCGCAAACCACGTAAACGCATATTCAAGGTGCCGGTTTGAAAGGGAAATTCGCGTCTGCCCGCCGCGCGGCCACGGGGCTTCGGCACCAGCGGGCACATTTGCAGATTCGACAATGACCGGCGGCAGGGAAATTCCGAAATGACGACCTATTTGCGGCGCATCACGCACATAAACCAAACCATTTTCCAGGTCATTTTCGGCGGCGAAGATATTGCGGGCGTCGGGCCAGCGAATGATAACCGGGAGTCTTTGCACCTTGCCTTGCCGGTCGCCAATTTGGTTTTTCAGGCGCGCTGGAATAAAACCTTCATCCAGCAATATATGCGCACCGTCGGCAAACACCAACGGTGTCAGCACATGATAGCCAACCCGGTCAGCGGGTGCGATGCCGGCCGGTGCATTTTCAATCTGAGTGAACCAAAGTACCGAGGGGCCGCTTCGAGTCGCGTCTATTACTGCCGGATGATAATCATGCGCCCCACGGCTCAACGAAGCAATGTCACCTGCCGAAGCCAGCACCAGGGATTTGGCAGACAAGCGCTGTTTGATGCGCGCCAGAAGGTCTTCCTTCCAAGCCAGCCTTTCGACCTGCCAAAAGCCCAGCGACAAGAGACCCGCAAGCATCACCACGGTAGCAAGAAGCGGGAGGGTGCGCCGCATGCCCAAAATTCTTGTTTTAATGAGCGCCCGCGCCCGGCCCGGCACCCAGAATATAGATGACGACAAAAAGGAACAGCCAGACGACGTCAACGAAGTGCCAGTACCACGCGGCGGCCTCAAACCCGAAATGGCTTTGCGGGGTGAAGTGATCGGCCAGCGCGCGCAACAGGCACACCAGCAAAAACACCGTGCCGACAATCACGTGAAAGCCGTGAAATCCGGTCGCCATGAAAAATGTGGCACCGTAAATATGGCCGGAAAACCCAAAAGCCGCATGCTGATATTCATAGGCCTGAAAAACCGTGAACAACGCCCCTAGAGCAACAGTCAGCACCAGCCCCCATTTCAACCCTTCGCGGTCGCCATGTTGCAGCGCATGGTGGGCCCAAGTAACGGTAGTGCCGGAGGTCAGCAAAATCAGCGTGTTGATAAGCGGCAAATGCCATGGATCAAAAGTCTCAATACCCTCGGGCGGCCAGTGCCCACCCGTCAGTTCGGTACGCGCAGCTTGAATTGCCTCGCCCGGATAGAGGCTGGCGTCAAAATAAGCCCAGAACCAGGCGACGAAGAACATCACCTCGGAGGCAATGAACAAAATCATGCCGTAGCGATGATGCAATTGAACCACCGGTGTGTGGTCGCCGCCATGGGCCTCATTGATAACATCGCGCCACCACGCCAGCATGGTATACAAAACCCCGGCCAGCCCAATTATCATGACCCACGGCATGTCTGAATGGAAGAACTGCACCGCGCCGATTGCCAGCACCAGCGCACTTACAGAGCCCACCACAGGCCAAGGGCTTGGATTTACCAGATGATAATCGTGATGCTTTGCATGCGTATCTGCCATGAGTTTCTATCCCCTCGGTGAAGCCGGTTCGGCGCGCGCCGATTCTGACGCTTTAAAGAATGTATAGGACAAAGTGATGGTTTTGACATCATCCATTTCGGGGTCTGTCAAAATTTCAGGATCAACGAAAAAGCTCACCGGCATATCCACGCGCTGGCCCGGCGCCAGAACCTGCTCGGTGAAACAGAAACAGTCGATCTTTGAGAAGTAAATGCCGGCCTTTGACGGCGACACATTATAGGTCGCAGTGCCGGTAATGCTGGTGTCTGTCGGATTATGCGCTTCGTAAAAAGCAAGCCCCTGTTCGCCAATCGCCAATTGCACCGGCTGGGCGGGTGCTTCAAACGACCATGGCATGTCGCGGTTCAGGCTGGCGTCAAAGCGAATGGTAATTTCCCGCGTCGCGGCGGAAGCAGGCGCGGCGGTTGCCACTTGCGTGGTACCGCCATAACCGGTTACGCGGCAAAACAAATCATAAAGCGGCACGGCGGCATAAGCTGCACCGATCATGAGCACGGCCAGACCCGCCGCACCCACTGCCGTGCGCCTGTTTCTGCCGGTCATCATATCGGTCTGTGCATTGTGTTTGTCGGGTTCGGTCATTTTACAACGCCCGATTAGCCACGTTTTCGCCGAGCCGGACGAGCGTGACCAGAAAGAACATTCCGACAAGCCCAGCCAGTGCCAGCGCCATAATGAGCGCGCGGCGGCGGCGCTGTTTCAGCAATTCTGGCGTCCAGCCGTTCGCTTCTGTCTGACTGCCTTTTTCGCCTGCCATGAAAGCCTCCTAAAGACCCGAAGCCATCAGCCGGTCAGCCGGCAACAGCGCGAAAACGATGAAAAGATAAAAAATCGAATAGGCAAACACCATTCCTGCAATGCGATTGCGCCGCTCACGCGAACTCACTGCAAGAAGAAGGCTAAGGCCCACAAAAATCGCACTCGCAACGCCCGCGCCAGCACCGTAAAGTGTTCCAGAAAAGCCCAGCAGATAAGGCAACATGACCGTGCCGGCCAGCGCCAGCGTATAAAGCAGAATTTGGCGCACTGTCGCATCGGCACCGCTGGTCACCGGCAACATGGGAATATTGGCGGCGCGATAATCGTCGTTTTTGACCAACGCCAAGGCCCAGAAATGCGGCGGCGTCCAGACGAAAATAATCAGGAAAAATACCAGCGGCTCAAGCGAAATGGAACCGGTTGCCGCCACCCAGCCAATCACCGGAGGAAACGCACCGGCAGCCCCGCCAATGACGATATTCTGTGCCGTGCGCCGCTTCAACATCATGGTGTAAATCACCGCATAGAAGAAAATTGTAAATGCCAGCAATGCCGCACTCGCATAATTTATCAGCACCGCCATGCTCAGCACCGACAGGCCCGACATCCACAGGCCGAACATCAGCGCATCTTCCCGGTCAATGCGCCCGGCCGGCACGGGCCGTGTTTTGGTGCGCGCCATAACAGCGTCAATATCGGCGTCATACCACATGTTCAACGCCGCCGACGCACCGGCACCAAGAGCAATTAAAATCACCGCGGAGACGGCCAATACCGGATGCAGGCTCCCCGGCGCCATAATCAGACCGACAAGGGCTGTGAAAACCACAAGCGACATGACGCGCGGTTTCATAAGTGAAATAAAGTCAGCCGCCGATCCGGTATCTGCTAAAGATGCCTGATCCATGTTGATTTCAAGTTCCGCTTTATGGGTTTGAGACATCAAGTCTCCTTCCGCACCTATTTGATTTTCGGCAATTCGCTGAATTGGTGGAAGGGCGGTGGTGAGCTCAACGTCCACTCAAGCGTCGTTGCGCCTTCGCCCCACGGGTTGTTTTCCACCTGCTGGCGGCGTGCAAATGCATGCAATACACCAAACAGGAACACCAAAACACCGACAGCGGCAATATAGCTGCCAATTGACGACCAATAGTTCCAACCCGCATAGGCATCCGGATAGTCAACATAACGGCGTGGCATGCCGGCCATGCCGAGGAAATGCTGCGGGAAGAAAATGAGGTTCACGCCGATAAAAGTGATCCAGAAATGCAGCTTGCCGATAAATTCGGAATAGGCATAGCCGAACATTTTGCCGAACCAGTAATACCAGCCCGCGAAAATGGCGAACACGGCACCCAGCGACAGCACATAATGGAAATGTGCCACGACGAAATAAGTATCGTGATAAGCGCGGTCGACACCAGCATTTGCCAGCATCACGCCCGTGACGCCCCCAAGCGTAAACAGGAAAATAAAGCCAAGCGCCCAAAGCATCGGGGTTTTGAACTCGACCGATCCGCCCCACATGGTTGCGATCCATGAGAAAATTTTGACCCCCGTCGGCACGGCAATAACCATTGTCGCGGCCACGAAATAGGCTTGCGTGTCGACGCTCATGCCGACCGTGTACATGTGGTGGGCCCAAACAACAAAGCCGACACCACCAATGGCGACCATGGCGTAGGCCATGCCCAGATAACCGAAAACAGGTTTTTTCGAAAATGTCGAAACGACATGGCTGACGATGCCGAAGCCCGGCAGAATGAGAATATACACTTCCGGATGCCCGAAGAACCAGAACAAGTGCTGGAACATAATCGGGTCGCCGCCGCCTGCGGGATCGAAAAATGTTGTGCCGAAATTGCGGTCGGTCAACAGCATGGTGATGGCACCGGCCAGAACCGGCAGCGACAGCAGAAGCAAGAACACGGTCACCAAAATCGACCAAACAAAAAGCGGCATTTTGTGCAAAGTCATGCCCGGCGCGCGCATGTTGAAAATGGTGGTGATAAAGTTAATCGCACCCAGAATGGATGAGATACCCGCCACGTGCAGCGCCAAAATAGCATAATCCATCGCCGGTCCAGGCTGGCCTGAAGTCGACAGAGGCGGATAAATGGTCCAGCCGCCGCCTACACCGTTTTGGCCGGGAGGGCCTTCGGCGAAAATTGACATCACAAGCAAAATGAACGCGGCCGGCAGCAACCAGAACGAAATATTGTTCATGCGCGGAAATGCCATGTCCGGCGCACCGATCATGAGCGGCACAAACCAGTTTCCGAAGCCGCCAATCATGGCCGGCATCACCATGAAGAAAATCATGATAAGCCCGTGCCCGGTTACCAGCACATTGTAAAGGTGATAGTCACCGTTTAAAACGCCATCGCCCGGTGCCTGCAATTCCATCCGCATGATGACGGACATGGCCCCGCCAATAACGCCGGCGAAAATGGCGAATATCAGATACATGGTGCCGATATCTTTATGGTTCGTCGAATAGACATAACGCTTCCACCCGGTCGGGTGTTCTTCATGTCCGTGTGCCTGTGCCTGATCGGTTGCCATTGCGGTGCTCCTGTCTCAGTTTACTTATCGAGATTGCCGGCATCGGCCAGCATATTTTTGCTTGTTTCCAATTGGGCGTATTCGGCCTGTGCTTCGACCACCCAGCTTGCAAATGCCTCCGGCTCCACCACTTCAACGCGGATCGGCATGAAGGCGTGACGAATGCCGCAAAGCTCCGAGCATTGACCGTAATAAGTGCCTGTTTGTTCGGCGCGGAACCATGTTTCGTTCAAGCGCCCGGGCACTGCGTCCATCTTGACGCCAAAAGCAGGCATGGCCCAGCTGTGCAGCACATCTGCGCCGGTCACGATGACGCGAACGGTTGTATTTACCGGCACTACCATGGCGGTATCGGTTGCCAACAAGCGGGGCTGGTCGCCGCGCTCATCGTCATTGAGCATGAGTGAGTCGAAAGCGAAGCCGCCATGGTCGGGATATTCATAGCCCCAATACCACTGATAGCCTGTGGCCTTGACGGTCATATCCGCTTCCGGCAGCACACGTTGATAATATAGAAGGCGGAACGACGGAATGGCGATGATTACGAGAATGAGAATCGGCACAACCGTCCAGACAACTTCGACCAGCGTGTTGTGCGTTGTTTTCGACGGCTCCGGATTTGCTTTGGCGTTGAACCGCAACATCACATAGACCATCAGCCCCAGCACTACTAATGTGATGGCGGTCATGAGGATCAGGAGAAAATCGTTGAAATTCGTAATTTGCGTCATGTTGTCGGTCGCCGCATCCTGAAACCCCAGCTGCCAGGGCTTGGGCTGGGCGGCCAGCGCGTTTCCGGAAAAAAGCCCAAGACCGATAAGGCCGAGACCGAATTGGGCTAAGCATTGCCGAAAAGAATTCATTCGTTTTCTCCCGCGAATTGGTGCCATAGACTCGTTCTGGCCCTTATGGGTGAACTATATACCTAAAAAAGCTGCCTGATAACACCGTCAGCTTGATGTCTGCGACCTTATGCCCATGGGCGCGTTTTACGCGCTTATTGCCGTTGCGCGCCCTTGCCCTCGGACGGTTTAATCTACATATTGAAGACAGCACGAAAACCTCAGGAGCGCACGGATATGGCCGACATTGATCCGAAGGACTTATTTTTCACCCAAACCGACCTTGATTTGCAACAGGCGGTAAAATTTACCGAAAATGCGCTACATGGTGCCGATGATGGTGAATTATATCTGGAATATACGCTGTCGGAAGCGTTCTCTTTTGACGACAATCGGCTGAAAGCAGCGAGTTTCGACACTGCGCAAGGTTTCGGCCTGCGCGCGGTCAACGATGAAGCCGTCGGCTATGCCCATGCCACAGACCTGTCACCGGCCGCGCTGAAGCGCGCCGCCGACAGCCTCACTCCGGTATTGGCCGGTCATCAGGGCACATGGGCGCAAGCCCCGAATGTGGCGGGCAGCCCGCTTTATGTGGCCGAAAACCCGCTCGACAGTGCCGGTTTCACCGATAAAGTGGCCCTGCTCAACGAAATAAACGCCTTTACACGCGCGCGCGACAATCGCGTGCGGCAGGTTTCGGTGGCGTTGAGCGGTGAATGGCAGGCGGTCGGCATTATCCGCCCTGACAGCGCGCCGGTTTTCGATATTCGCCCGCTGGTGCGTCTGGATGTTTCCGTGGTCGTCGGCGAAGGCGACCGGCAGGAAACCGGCCATAGCGGGCGCGGTGGGCGCGCCGGATACGCACAATGGCTGGCACCGGAAAACTGGCAACAACAGGTCGACAATGCCCTGCGCCAGGCACTGACCAATCTGGAATCAATTCCGGCACCGGCAGGTGAAATGGATGTCGTGCTGGGCCCCGGCTGGCCAGGCATTTTGCTGCACGAGGCCGTAGGCCATGGCCTTGAAGGTGACTTCAACCGCAAGGGTACATCGGCCTTTTCCGGACGCATTGGCGAACAGGTCGCCTCGAAAGGCGTGACGGTTATCGACGACGGCACACTGAGCGACCGGCGCGGTTCGCTGACGGTTGATGATGAGGGCACCCCCACCGACCGCACAGTGCTTATCGAAGACGGCGTGCTGACGGGCTATATGCAAGACCGCATGAACGCGCGGCTCATGGGAATGAAACCAACAGGCAATGGGCGGCGGGAGAGCTTTGCCTGCCAGCCCATGCCGCGCATGACAAACACTTTCATGCTGGGCGGCGAGAGCGACCCGCAGGAAATTCTGGGCAGTGTCAAAAACGGCATATACGCCACGGCCTTTGGCGGCGGGCAGGTGGACATCACCTCCGGCAAATTCGTCTTTTCGTGTACCGAGGCGTACGAAATCAAAGACGGCAAATTGGGCGCGCCTGTAAAAGGTGCCACTTTGATAGGCACCGGGTCGGAATCAATGCAACGCATTTCCATGATCGGCAATGATATGACCCTCGACGAAGGCATCGGCACATGCGGCAAGGCCGGCCAGGGCGTGCCGGTGGGTGTCGGCCAGCCGACTTTGCGCATTGACGGGCTGACCGTCGGCGGCACGGGCTAATCCCTATTCTGTTTTAAAAGGCAAGCGTATCAAAAATCGGTGCGACTTGGCCTTGCCATTCACCGTTAAATTTCGCGAGCAAACTGTCGGCGGGCGTTTGCCCGCGTGCGACACTGTCTTGGAGCGTGTGCAGAAACTGCGTCTCATTACTGCCAGTGCCATCCAAATTCGCGCGCGCCTGCAAACCCTGTTCGGCCAGCGCCAAAACATCCGCCGCCAGATCACGCAAAGTGCCCCCGCGAAACGGCGTGGCAAGTCCGGAAACCGGTGCCCCGCGGCGCAGTGTGTCGCGCTCGTCCTGCGTCCAATCGGCAATCATATCAGCAACGCGTTTTTGCGTTGCGCCATCATAAAGCAGCCCGACCCAGAAGGCCGGTAGGGCGCATAGCGATTGCCACGAACCCGCATCGGCACCGCGCATTTCGATAAATCGCTTCACGCGGGCTTCTGGAAACAGAGTTGTCAGATGGTCTTCCCAATCGGCCTCGGTCGGTTTCTCACCCGGCAAGGCCGGCAGCCGGCCTTCTAGGAAATCACGAAAACTCATGCCCAAGGCATTGATAAATCCCCCATCGCGCTGCACAAAATACATTGGTGCATTGAGCGCGTAATCGACATAGTGTTCAAAGCCGAAGCCCGGCTCAAACACCATGGGTAACATGCCGGTGCGGTCGGGATCTGTGTCGAGCCAGACGAGCGAGCGCTCCGACAAATTCCCCGTAGGCTCACCATTTTTGAACGGCGAATTGGCGAATAAGGCCGTCGCCAGCGGTTGCAGCGCCAGCGCAATTTTGAGCTTTTCAACCATATCGGCAGGCGAGCCGAAATCGAGATTAACCTGCACGGTTGCCGTCAGATACATCATTTCCAGCCCGCGCGTGCCGCGCGTCGGCATATAATCGGTCATCAGGCGATAGCGACCCTTCGGCATTTGCGGGGCGTCTTCAAGACCCCAGTTCGGCGTGTAGCCAATCCCCAAATAGGACTGGCCCAATTCGGCGGCCACAGTTCGCACTTCGCCCAAATGCCTGTTCACCTCGGCGCAGGTCTGATGAATATTGATCAGTGGCGCGCCGGAAAGCTCCAACTGGCCGCCCGGCTCCAGCGTTACCGAGCCGCCACCGGCTTCGGCTGGGCGCGACAGACCAACAAGCACATCGCCTTCATATTTGCCCTGCCAGCCAAACCGCATCAGACCTTCAAGCATGGCCTGAATACCGTCTGGCCCGGCATAGGGCAAGGGCGTGTGGCCAGCTGTACGAAAGCCGAATTTTTCATGTTCTGTGCCAATGCGCCAATCTTCGATCGGCTTGCAACCGGCTTCCATCCAGTCTTTCAACGCGTTGGCATTTTCCAGATACACAAGCTCATTGTCCGCGGTGGCCATTTAATCTCCTAGGCACGCGCCGACAAAGCGACGGTGATGATTAATATCTAGACAAGTTCGAACGTTTCGACAAGAAGCGGAGGGCTTGGCCCCAGATACGACTTGGCACGGCCTGGCACGGCTAACCCGCATCTGCCGGCCCGTCCTGCCAGTCACCCACCAGCCATTGCACCAGCGCAAGCGCGGCGACAACAGCCGTATCGGTACGCAAAATGCGCGGGCCGAGGCTTATCTGAACCGTTTGGCCTAGCGCCAGAAGCTCATCTTTTTCTTCAGGCGTAAAGCCGCCTTCCGGCCCGATCAAGACCGCCAGCGGTGTGCGGATGCCTGCGGCCAATTCGGAAACTCCCATGCCGGTTTCGGCCGTCTCGTCGCAAAACAAAAGCCTGCGCGCGCCATCCCAGTCTTGCAGCGCATCGTCCAGTCGCACGGGTGGCATGATTTCGGGAACCTGCAAAATTCCACATTGTTCGGCGGCTTCCTGAGCATTTGCCCGCAAGCGTTCGAGATTGACCGTACCACCTTGTGTGCGCCGGGTGATGACCGGAACAAGGCGCGTGACCCCCATCTCGGTGGCTTTTTGAGCCAGATAGTCGAGGCGCGCGCGTTTGACAGGAGCCACCAGAAGCCAGATATCGGCTTGGCGGGTTTCGGGCGTTGTTTGTGGGCGCGTCTGGTGCGCCGTCACGAGCGTGACCATACGTTTGTCAATGGCGGTGATATGCGCCTGCCATTCACCATCACGGCCATTGAAAACCAGCACCGCATCATCCGCGGCGGCGCGTAACACATTGCGCAGATAATGTGCCGGATTGCCGGTGAGGGTGAGCGTCTTGTCTGCCGCAAGCGGCTGGTCTACAAACAGGCGCTGAACGGATTTGGTTTCGCGTGTCATGCGTTTATCCCGTACCACATTATTACAGGCACGCGCGATATAATCGGCCAATCGGATAAACGGAAATTTGAGATGACCCATTCACCATCGGAAACGGAACGCCCCGCAGATGCCGCTGCCGATAATTGGGTAGCGCGTTTTGTGCCGGCGCGTTTGCGACCCTATGCAGAGCTGGCGCGGCTCGACCGGCCAATAGGCGGCTGGTTGCTTTTCTGGCCATGCCTCTGGGGGCTGGCACTGGCCGCCGCGCCGCAAAACATCTATCCGCCTTTCCATCTCATCGGCCTGTTTCTGGTGGGCGCTTTTGTGATGCGCGGTGCCGGATGCACATTTAACGACATTGCCGACCGCCATATAGATGCACAAGTTGCGCGCACAGCCGGACGGCCCCTGCCTTCGGGGCGTGTTTCGGTGATGGCGGCCTGGGGTTTTTTGCTGGCGCAAGCCCTCATCGGACTGGTCGTGCTGTTGCAATTTAATGTAACGACCATTTTCATCGGCGTCTTGTCGCTCGTGCCGGTTGCGATTTATCCCTTCATGAAGCGCATCACCTACTGGCCGCAATTGTTTTTGGGGCTTGCTTTCAACTGGGGGGCGCTGGTCGGTTACACAAGTCTTGCCGGACAGCTTCACCTGCCCGCGTTCGCTCTTTATGCGGCGGGCATTTTTTGGACATTGGGCTACGACACAATCTATGCCCACCAAGACCGCGAAGATGATGCGCTGGTTGGCGTCAAAAGCAGCGCCTTGAAACTGGGCGAAAATACGCGCATCGCGGTTTTGTTTTTCTACGCCGCATCGCTGGCCTGTCTTGCGCTGGCCGGGGCTCGGGGCGGTGTCGGCCTGCTGTTTTGGGCTGGGCTGGCAATTGCGAGCTGGCAATTAGCCATGCAAGTTTATCGGTTGGATATTGACGATCCTGCGCGTTGCTTGCAGATTTTCAAGAGCAACCGGGATGCCGGCTTTGTCATTGCAGGTGCTTTTATTCTGGGCATTTTCTAAGCGCCAGGCAGCTCTGGAAACGCCTTGCCACGCTGCAAACCCCGTTAAGGGGTGAAAACAGGCACGAATTGGCCTATGTTAGGGATAACCAAGGAGAAACCATGGCTCAATCGCCGGTATTGCGGGTACATGCGGATGATTTGATAGACCGCGAAACCCTCATTGCGCTGCGTCAGCGCTCGTCGCTGATGGGGGTGTCACTGGTTTTTCACGCCTGGGCCATTATCGGCAGCGCCATGGCGCTGTTCTATTTCTTTCCAAACCCGCTGACTTTTGTGCTGGCCGTGATGATTATCGGCGCGCGCCAGTTGGGTTTGGCTATTTTGATGCATGATGCGGCGCATAACGCGCTGAGCTCGCATCGCAAATTTAACGAAATACTCAGCGATTTTTTCTGTGCCTATCCGTTGCTGGCGCGAACGGACGCCTATCGCCGTTATCATTTGCAACACCACATGCGCACACAACAAAAAGACGACCCCGATCTTGTTTTGTCGGCACCATTTCCGATCACGCGCAAAAGTTTCATACGAAAAATGGTCCGCGACCTGACCGGACAAACCGCCTACCAGCAACGTAAAGCTCAATTTGCGAGTGCCTGGGGTGATAAAGACCTCTCGCACCAAGAACGCGCTTTGCATTTCTGGCAACGTCTGGGCCCGGCCATGGTCGCCAATCTGGTGATTTTCGTGGCTTGCACGGTGGTGTTCCACTGGAGCTTTTATCTTTTGTTGTGGCTATTGCCCTTTTTCACCTATCACATGGCAATCACGCGCATTCGCAATATTGCCGAACATGCACTCGTGCCCGACAATGATGACCCGTTTCGCAATGCGCGCACGACCAAAGCCGGATGGCTGGCGCGTATTTTCCTTGCCCCCTATTGGGTCAATTATCATGTCGAGCATCACCTCCTGATGTACGTTCCGTGCTGGCAATTGCCGGCCGCTCAAAAAGCGTTAAACGCAAACGGGTTTGGCGAGCGCTTGGAAACGGCACCGGGATATCTGAGCGTTTTGCGAAAAGCCTGCGCGCGCCACGATGACGAAGATGAGCCCGGCAATCTGGTGCATAATGCGCGCCGGCGCGTTGCCGGAAATTTCACCGAGGGTTTCACCTCCAACGCATCGTGAACCGTCACCCGCACGGGTTCGTAAGGAGTGTCCATGTCCGACCGCAATCTTGATCTGGCACAAAAAATTATTGATTTAGCACTGTCGCTGGGGGCCGACAGCGCCGATGCAGTGGTGGCCGAAAGCGCCTCGCTAAATGTCTCGTGCCGTCTGGGGCAACTTGAAGACACCGAACGCTCGGAGAGCCGCGAGCTTGGTTTGCGCGCCATTATCGGCCAGCAACAGGCTTTCGTGTCAGGCACGGCGGTGGACGCCGAAGCCCTGCAACGCCTCGCCGAGCGCGCTGTCGAAATGGCTAAGGCAACGCCGGCCGACCGCTATTGCGGCCTTGCACCCGCCGAGCGTCTGGCGAGCAAATTGCCGAGCCTCGATCTCGCCGATGACCATGAGCCAAGCGCCGCCGAACTACAAACCATGGCGCAGGAAACCGAAGACACGGCACGCGCCATGGCGGGTATTACAAATTCGGAAGGGGCCGGGGCTGCCTGGGGGCGTGGTACCACGGCGCTGGTGACCAGCCATGGCTTTGCCGGCAGTTATTCCAGCACCAGTTTTTCGCTGAGTTGCAGCGTGGTCGCCGGCACGGGCGAGAATATGGAGCGCGATTATGCCAGCCACAGTGCGCGGCATTTCGAAGACCTTGATACGCCCGAAACCATCGGCACGCGCACTGGCGAGCGCACGCTGGCGCGCCTCAACCCGCGCAAGCTTGAAAGCATGAAAATGCCGGTGGTTTATGACACGCGCGTATCGGCATCCCTGCTGGGGCATCTGTCCGCTGCCATTTCGGGAAGCGCCATTGCGCGCGGCACGTCTTTTTTGCGCGATGCAATGGGCACGCAGATTATGAGTGCGGGACTTAATGTTATTGACGAACCGCACCGCCCGCGCGGGCTGCGCTCGGCCGCATTTGACGGCGAGGGGTTGTCGCCCGAAACGCTCAACCTTGTGCAAGACGGCGTGTTGCAAAGCTGGCTGCTGGACAGCACCACAGCGCGCCAATTGGAGCTTGAAAGCAATGCCCGCGCCGCGCGTGGTGTCGGCGGACCACCTTCACCTTCGGCCACCAATTTATATCTGGCTGCGGGCACGCAAGACGTTGCCGGCATTTTAGGCGATGTCGGTGAGGGCTTTTTTGTGACCGAACTTATCGGCATGGGCGTTAATGGAGCCACGGGCGATTATAGCCGAGGCGCATCGGGCTTCCGAATTGAAAATGGCGAGCTGACCTACCCTGTCAGCGAAGTTACTATTGCCGGAAATCTGAAAGACATGTTCGGGAACATGACGCCGGCCGACGATTTGACTTTTCGGCGCGGCGTGAATGCGCCCACTGTTCTGGTCGAGGGCATGACGCTGGCCGGACTGTAAAAATGGAACCGCTTCAGCACATCATCGACACTTACCGACACCGCAAATCGCGCTCCTATGCGCTTATCGAGCGCATGTTGCGCACCTATTTGCGTCCCTATCTCTGGCTGCTGGGCCTCAGCGTGCTGGCAAATGTGGTGGTGGCGGGCACGACCAGCGCCCTGCCCTGGTTCATTCAACAGGCCATTGATAAAGTTTTTGGCGACCAGAACACGACCATGTTACTGTTTATTCCCGCTGGCGTGGTCGCTATTTCCGTTATCAGAGGCGCGGCGACTTACGGCTCCAATGTGATTATGGGGTTTGTTGGGCAGCGCACGACCTCCAATCTGCAACGCGATTTGTTCGCCCATTTGGTGCGCGGGGATTTGGCCCGCATCACGAAACAACATTCGGGCGAATATATTTCCATTTTCATGAATGACGCCACCCGACTGCGCGACTCCGTAAATACCACCATCATCAATATTGTGCGGAATTTGCTGACCGTCGTGGCGCTAACGTTTTTCATGTATTTGATGAATGTGCAAATGGCGCTCATCTACACCATGATTGTTATTCCGCTGGGGGTTGTATTTATGCGCAGACTGGGTCGTGTCACGCGCAAGGCGTCGCGGCAGGGGCTGGAGGAAATTGGCGGACTTTCCACGCTGATTTCCGAGACGCTTGGGGGCTTGCGTATCGTCAAGGCTTACGGACAGGAAGCCGACCAAATCACCCGCGCCGGGTCCACCATCGACACGCTTTTGAACTACACCATGCGCTCGGTGCGCGCGCGCGCCGCGGCAAGTCCGGCGATCGAAATGCTAGCCGGCATTGCCATCGGTATAATAATTTTCTACGGCGGCTATCAGTCCACACAAGGCAATCTGACGGCGGGTGAGTTTATGGGCTTTATTTCAGCCCTGCTCATGGCCTATCAGCCCCTGCGGGCCGTCGCCAATTTGCAAACCATTTTGCAAGAAGGCGTATCCGCCGGCGAACGCATTTTTACCGTTCTTGACGCATCGGACGAGATCATCGACATGACCGACGCGTCAAGGCTCGACGTCCAACACGGGTCGATCAGTTTCGAAAATGTTACCTTCGGATATGCCGGACGCAAAACACCGGCACTCGACGGTATATCACTGGAAGTGCCCGCCGGACAGACCGTCGCGCTGGTCGGGGCTTCCGGATCGGGCAAGTCGACCCTGTTGAATTTGACTTTGCGGTTTTTCGACATTGACACAGGTAACATCACAATTGACGGGCAGAATATTCGCGATGTGTCGCTCGACAGTTTGCGCGCGGCGACCGCATTGGTGACGCAAGAGCCCTTCCTGTTTAATGACACGATTGCCAAAAACATCGCCTTCGGCAAAGTCGACGCCACCCAGGCCGACATTGAGCAGGCCGCGCGAAACGCGGCGGCGCATGAGTTTATCTGCGCGTTACCGCAAGGCTATGAAACGCATGTCGGTGAGGGCGGCATCCGGCTTTCGGGCGGTCAAAAACAACGCCTTGCCATCGCCCGCGCCATTTTGAAAGACGCTCCGATTTTGCTGCTTGACGAGGCGACCTCCGCGCTCGATACGGTTTCCGAAGCGCAAGTGCAAAAGGCGCTGGAAAAACTTCTTGAAGGCCGCACTGCCCTCATCATCGCGCACCGCCTGTCCACCGTGATGCATGCCGACCGGATTTACGTGCTGGAACAGGGTCGTTTGCGCGAAACCGGCACGCATGGTGACCTGTTGGCCGCGGACGGATTGTATGCCGAGCTTTACCGCACGCAATTTCAGGAAAGCCAAGACTGATGTTGGCGGTGCGGGCCTATCAGCTCGGCGTGATGCTTGGCGGCGGGCTTTTGCCGCTACTGCTTGAACGCCGCGCCAAGACTGGACGCGAAGACCCCGACCGCTTGGACGAGCGCAAAGCTCGCAACATGGCGCCGCGACCGGCGGGAAATCTCGTTTGGCTGCATGCGGCATCCGTTGGCGAGACGCGCTCGGCCTTGCCCTTGCTGGCTGATTTTTTGGCCGCCCGGCCGGACACACATATTCTCATCACAACGGGGACACGAACTTCGGCAACACTGGTCGGCCAGTTAAAGCACGCAACTTTTCCCGATATTGACAGGCTAACCCACCAATATTTGCCGCTGGACCGGCAGCTTTGGGTGAAACGCTTTCTTGACCATTGGTCGCCGCAATTGGCGATATTTGTTGAAAGCGAATTATGGCCGAACCTGTTGCTTGAGATGCGCCGTCGCAATATTCCGGCCACCCTCATCAATGGTCGGCTTTCGGAAAAATCTTTCAAATTTTGGCGGCGAGCGAAAAATTCGGCGCGCGCCCTGTTCGGCTGCTTTGACATGCTGCTCGCGCAAGACGACATTACCGCACAACGCTGGCAGGAATTGGGGCTGAAAGACATTGTGTCGGTGGGCAACCTGAAGCTCGATGCGCCGCCCCTCAATGCCGACGCGCCCGCCCTCAACGAATTGCGGGACGCCCTGCAAAACCGTCCCGTCTGGGTTGCCGCAAGCACCCATTCCGGCGAAGAGGTCATAATAGCCGAGTGTCACCGGGCGTTGCGCGCCATGCATCCCGACCTCTTGTGCATTCTCGTGCCGCGCCACCCCGAACGCGGTGCAGAAATTGCCGAATTATTATCCCGTGCGGGAGAGAAATCGCCACGCCGCAGTGCAGGCGCACTGCCCTGTGCAAAACATGCGTTTTACATTGGCGACACATTGGGTGAAATGGGATTGTACTACCGGCTGGGGAACCTTGTATTCATGGGCGGGTCGCTCGTGCCGCATGGCGGCCAGAATCCTTTGGAGGCGGCGCGCCTCGACAATGCGATTTTATCAGGCCCCCATATCGGCAATTTCAGTGCGGTTTATGACATGCTCGACGCTGAAGCAGGGCTCGCCCGAATTGGCGATGCGCGGGAACTGGTCGACACGCTCGACAGTCTGTTGCGGACGCCTGCGAAATCTCAGGCACTTGCCGAAAATGCCCGCGCATGCGATGCGCGCCAAGGTGGTGCACGGGCCCGCACGCTGGCCATTTTGAGCGAATTGCTGGCAGGGTCGCATGCGTAGCCCGGCGTTCTGGTATGCACCAATTGGCGCGACGGCAATTGGCCTTATGCCGTTGACGCTTGTCTATGGCGCGGCGGAAGCCCTGCGGCGGCGATTAACCAAGCCTGAAAAACCTGAAATTCCGGTGATTTGCGTTGGCAATCTGACCGCCGGCGGTGCCGGTAAAACCCCGGCGGTTCGCGCGCTGGCCGACATGCTGCAAGGCGCAGGCCATCAGCCAATTGTGTTGTCACGCTGGTTTGGCGGCCAAAACGTAGGCCCCCTTCGCGTAGACCCGACCCGCCATGTCGCCGCCGACACTGGCGATGAGCCGCTTATGCTGGCCGGCGACTTGACCGTCTATATTGCCCGCGACCGACGTGCCGCCCTGCGCGCCGCGGTGTCCGACGGCGCGCAAATTGCGATTAAAGATGACGGGTTTCAAAACCCGACGCTTGCGCATAATTATAATCTCATTGTTGTGGACGCCGCCACGGGTATCGGCAATGCCCTGCTGTTGCCGGCCGGCCCCTTGCGCCAACCGCTTGCCGCAAGCGCACCGCGCATTGATGCGGTGCTGCTTGTCGGGGAAACTTCCGAGCAAATCCGAGCCGACATTGCCGCGCAACTGGGCATGGAAACCAAGCGCATTTTCAACGGCGCATTGGTGCCCGTTGCGCCCGACCCGAAACGCGTGCTGGCCTATTGCGGCATTGGCCGACCGGAAAAATTTTTCGACACGCTCCGGGCCTGCAATTTCGAACTGGCAGGTGAAATTTCTTTTGCCGATCACCACATGTTCAGCGATAGCGATGCCGCGCGGCTGCTGCACGAGGCCGAAACCCTCAACGCCACTTTGATAACAACCGAAAAAGACCTTGTGCGCTTGCGCGGGGCAAAGGTAGGTTCGCAATTGGCCGCACTTGCCGCGGCTTCGGAATGCCTGCGCGTTAAACTGACACTGGCCAATGCTGATGGTCTGCGCGCAGATATTTTGTCAAAACTTGACCAGTCTCCGCATTAGCGCGGCGGCGCAAGAAGCGCCGGATCAATGCGCCGGTCGGCCCAATACATGCGCCAGTCAAGATGCGGGCCGGTCGAACGACCGGTCGAGCCGACCGTACCGATAATGTCGCCTTGGTTTACTTTGTCGCCGACCGTAACCGCCAGCGTTTCAAGATGCATAAAAACGGAGGTGACGCCCAGACCATGGTCGACGAAAATCAAACCGCCTTCAAAATACATATCCGGCGACGCCAAAGTAACGCGGCCCGCGGCGGGAGCTTTGACATGCGTGCCCGCAGGCGCGGCAATATCAATGCCGTAATGCGGACGGCGCGGCTCACCATTGTAAAAACGCCGTGACCCGTAAACACCGGTTATGCGTCCGGCCACCGGCCAGACAAACGCCTCGGCGAACCCGCCCTGCAAGGTGAGTTCGCTGCGCGCTTTGCGTTTATTGGCGGCCTCGCGTTTTATTTTCACCAGCGCGTCGGGCGGCGGCGTCACAAAAGCCGGAGGCAGCCCGTCAATGCGCTGTTCGACATAAGCGCGCGGTTTCAATTGAAAATCAAACGCGCGAGCGGTATCCCCACGGGTGAAGAGCAGGCTTTGTTCGAGGGGTGCATCGCGTCCAAAGCCCAGCACCACCTGATTTTCATATTGCGGCAGGGTACGCCCGTCATAAAGAGCGCGCGCATCCGGTTGCAGGGTCAGTATGACCAGCCCGCCTTGGGTCAGTTCGCCGCGCATGGATTCTAAGAATTTTTCGGGAAAAATCTGCGCCGCGGCATTTTTGGAAAAAGCGCCCGACAAAGCCAAGAATGACACCAGACAGACTGAAAGCGCGCGAATTCCCATCAGGCGCCTTCGCCATCCTCAGCCTGCAAGGACGCCACCGCATTAACATATGCCTCCTGCCGCGCCACGCTCCAATAACGCAAATCCTCCAGGGCAATCGCCTGTCGGGTCACTGCGCACAGCACATGGGTTCCGGGTTTGATGATTTCGAAATCACCGTCCAGATATCGCAATTCGGCTTCACCGCCACCCATGTCGCACCTCCTGTTTAATGTCGAAAACTTACAGCAATTCGCCCTGCGCGTCATCGTCGTGCGGCGCTTTCCGCTGACGCGGCTTTGGTTTCACCGCTTTGGGTTTCGCCGTTTCGGCACCATCGGTAATTTGCGCGGCAAGACTTTTTTCACCGGAAAGCAAAATACGCACATCGCTGCCAACCGGCGCATCATCGGGGCGGCGCACCGCCTTGCCCGCAGCATTGGTGACCAAAGCAAAGCCGCGCTGTAGAACAGATTCATGGCTGAGCAGATTTAACTGCCGACTGAGCGCGGACACAGACTGATGTGCGGCGCGCATTGTTTCGGCCATGCGTGCAGTACGCCGACGCTCAAGATCGCTCAGGCTTTGTCGCAAAAACGCCGTGCGCTGAACCAAAATGGCCGGCGTCAAACGCGTGGCAATGCGTGCTGCACGCGTACGGTGCACGCCAACATTAATCGACAGGCCTGCGCCGAGCCTTTGGCCCGCAGTGTCCAGAAGCTGGCGCGGCAAGGCCAGCAAATCTTCCAGCCGTGGCAGGCCGCGCGCCAGGCCCGTGACATGCGCACCCAATTGCTCGAACCGGCGCGTTTGGGCGCGCAATTGCCGCCCTTCCAAATCGGCGAGACTGGCCTGCAGGTCCCCGCGCACCGGAACCGCCATCTCGGCGGCGGCCGAGGGCGTTGGCGCGCGCCGGTCGGCGGCATAGTCAATCAGCGTGGTGTCGGTTTCATGCCCGACCGCCGAGATTAGCGGAATTTCGGATTGGGATGCCGTGCGCACGACGATTTCTTGGTTGAACGGCCATAAATCCTCAAGGCTGCCCCCGCCGCGCGCAACAATCAGAACATCCGGCCGCGTAATAGTCCCGTCGGCGGGCAAAGCGTTGAACCCGGCAATGGCGCGCGCCACTTCTTCGGCGCAAGTGTCACCCTGAACGCGCACCGGCCAGACCAGCACATGGCAGGGAAACCGGTCTGAGACGCGGTGCAAAATGTCACGTATCACCGCGCCACTGGGGCTGGTTATCACGCCAATGCAGGCGGGCAGAAAAGGCAGTTCCTGCTTGTTTGCCGCATCGAAAACCCCTTCGGCGGCAAGCTGTTTGCGTCGCGCTTCCAAAAGCGCCATCAGTGCGCCTTCGCCGGCCGGCTCCAGCGTGTCGACCACAAGCTGATAGCGCGACTGACCGGCAAAAGTTGTCAGCCGACCGGTCAGTATGACTTCCAGCCCCTGTTCGGGCTGCACAGTCATTTTTTGCGCGACCGCTTTCCACGCCACCGAAGACAAAACGGCCTTGTCGTCTTTCACATCGAAGTAAACATGGCCCGATGCAGGCCGCGACACACGACCCAATTCGCCGCGCACGCGCACGCGCCCGAAACTGTCTTCAATTTGCCGCTTAATGGCTCCCGACAGCTCGCTGACCGAAAACTCAACAAGATTTGTCTCAAACTCTTCCATGCGCCTTTGCCTTTGTAACTCGCGTTATGATAGAAGATTTCACGGGTCGGAAGCACCTTCTTATAGCGGCAATCATATGACAGAAACCAAATTCAACATACTTGTTCTGGGCGGCGGCGGGCGCGAACACGCCTTGTGCTGGAAAATTGCTGGTAGCCCACACTGCGCGCGGCTGTTTTGTGCACCGGGCAATGGTGGCACGGCGGCGGTTGCCGAAAACATACACCTCGATGAAAAAGACCATGAAGCTGTTGCGGCCTTCTGCCGAGAAAACACCATTGCGCTGGTGGTGATCGGCCCCGAAGCGCCGCTGGTCGACGGGCTGGCAGACACCTTGCAGGCCCATGAAATTGCCGCTTTTGGCCCCGGTGCCGCTGCCGCAAAACTTGA
>ENA-OSEY01000911-OSEY01000911.1-marine-metagenome-genome-assembly--contig:-NODE-911-length-20928-cov-3.335044_pt1 | contig 20928 bp, 15 predicted proteins | sample MGYA00248465_ERZ534230 | MGnify/ENA primary metagenome ERZ534230 (study PRJEB26409, sample SAMN06344110) | marine metagenome | isolation source: Sea water from surface | place: Atlantic Ocean:Southern...
GCGTCTGACGTGACAAGTTATTCAGCCACTGTTGCTAATCCTGTCACCTCAGTCACATTTGTCCCAACGCTGACAGATAGTTTTGCATCAGTTACCGAATATACTGCAAACGGAAGTGCTGTGACGGCGAATACATTCACACCAACTGATGGCACAAACTCGGTGAGTATGACAGTCACTGCTGAAGATGGAGTGGGGACAACTACCTACTCGATCTCCCTTGAGAAGGCGGAAGCATTAGCAATCACAGTAGGAAGCTTAAGTATTGTTACCAATGCGAACGAGGGAAGTTATCCAGTGGCTGGAACGTGTAACTTAGATGGCGTCTCGGTCGTGGTATCGATGACAGGAGGCTCAACAACAGTCTCAGGATCTGCAGTTGATTGTACATCGGGTGCGTGGAGTGCGACTGTTGATGCGAGCTCTCTGCCTGATGGTGCAATTACGGTGAGTGCGACCGGATCAACAACGCTGGAATCAAATACGGCAACAGGTTCTACAACTAAAGATACAGTTGGACCGGTAGTTAGTGCACCAGCAGATATTATTGTTGCTGCAGTTGATGCGGATGGAACGCCAGCAACAGATTCAGAGATAGCAGCATTTTTGGCAGCTGCAAGTGCAGTGGATGCAGGAGATGGGGTTGTTTCCGTTTCAAATGATGCGCCAGCTGTATTCCCTCTGGGTGCGACAACAGTGACGTTCAGTGCAGTTGATTCACTTGGAAATTCTGGATCAAGCTCTGCAGTGGTCACTGTAGAGGATCAGACACCCCCCGTAATAACAGTTTCGGATGCAACAATTGCAGCGACTGATGCTAATGGTACTTTAGCAACAGCGACAGATGCGGCAGTTTTCTTAGATTCGGCGACGGTTGAAGATAATGTTGATAGTAATGTGACTGTAACAAATGATGCACCTGATGTGTTCCCAATTGGAGATACGGTTGTCACATTTACAGCGACTGACTCGGCAGAATTAACCGCGACTGCGACAGCAACATTGACAGTTGCTGATGTAACAGCGCCTGTGGTTACTGCTCCGGATTCAATTACAGTAGCTGCAACAGATGCCTCTGGTACAGCAGTAAGTTCTGCGGCCAGTGTCTCAATTGTAGGTGATTGGAAGCTTGCTCCGATTGCAGGTGCGTTAGGCGTAGGCTGGGATGCTGCGAATGCCACTGGATGGTGGTCGAACAGTGCAGATGATGTAACGACGCGTGCATGCTTGTTTGATGACATCTTTAGATTTGGTGAGGATGGTTCTTTCTCAAATGTGATGGGATCGCAAACATGGCTCGAGGGTTGGCAAGGAGTTGACGGTGAGCAATGTGGTGTCCCAGTAGCACCTCATGATGGCAGTAACTCTGCAACATATAGTCACGATGCATCGACGGGAGCACTTGTCCTAACTGGCAAGGGCGCACATGTTGGATTGCCAAAAGTCTACAATGGTGGTGAATTGTCCAATTCAGCAGACCCACAAGCGGATGCTCCTGACTCCATCACATATACCGTAACTGAAATATCTGATTCAGCGATGACAATCCAGATTCAATATAACGGCGATAATACGTGGCAGTTTAAATTGGTGAAAGCGGTTGCAAACTCTGTATCGATTACGAAAGTGATCGAAACTGATGCCAGCAGTCCGTACATCAAAACCGTTGAGTTATATGTTACTGGCACCGTGGATTTCTCAGACGGCTCGGTAGTTATGAACTACGGTAAAAATGGCGCTGCGTTTGCGGATAATCAAATTGATATATCCGGGCTCGGTGTACAAACAGATACTTATGTTTATGTCATAAGAGATTTAACACTGATGCAGACTGACTTCCCAAGCGCGGGATTAAGTGCTTCAAACACGGTTACGACAGGTACTGCGACAAATGGTGATGATAGCTATCAAATAACGATGGATGGTGCAGTCATAAGTCAGTTTGGTGTTGAGAACGAAGATGGTACAGGTACTGCTTGGGAGCATGGTGATACGTATGCTGAAAGAAAGCCAGGTACAGAAGATGATGGAACATTTAGTGTAGATCACTGGACCATACAAGCGCTTAATTTCTTAGATGATTATGGTACGTACAATGGTGCAGCTGCACTTGAGACAGTGATTACGTTAGGAAATTGGAAGACAGACTCAACTGCTTCTATTGTGGGCGATTGGAAGCTTGCTCCGATGGCTGCTGCTTTAGGTGTCGGCTGGGATGCGGCGAATGCAACTGGATGGTGGTCAAATAGTGCGGATGATGTAACGACACGTGCATGCTTGTTTGATGACATCTTTAGATTTGGTGAAGATGGTTCTTTCTCAAATGTGATGGGATCAGAAACATGGCTTGAAGGCTGGCAAGGCGTAGATAGTGATCAATGTGGTACTCCGGTAGCGCCTCATGATGGTAGTGGCACTGCAACGTATACTCATGATGCATCGACGGGAGCGCTTGTTCTGACAGGCAAAGGAGCTCATGTTGGGTTACCGAAGGCATTTAATGGAGGCGAATTAACCACTCCAGCGGATGCTCCTGACTCCATCACGTACACCGTGACTGAAATATCTGACTCAGCGATGACTGTCCAGATAAACTACTTCGACACTTACGTCTGGCAATACAAATTTGCCAAAGTAGTTGCAGTTAGTGGCTCAGACGCGATTGCTGCCTTCCTAGCGGGTGCCTCTGCTGTTGATAATGTTGATGGCACATTGCCTGTGACTAATGATGGTCCAGCAGTCTTCCCGCTTGGAGAGACTGTTGTGACATTTAGTGCTACTGATGCGGCTGGTAACTTAGGAACAGCAACTGCATCTGTAACAGTCACTGATCAGACAGCGCCTGAGATAACCGCACCAGCTGATGGCACGCTTGCAGCGACTGATGCGGCAGGTCTAGCGTCTTCTGACGCTTCTGTTCAGGCTTGGTTCGCAACGGCAACTGCAACCGATAACGTTGATTCTTCGTTGACGATAACGAATGACGCTCCTGCGGTTCTCCCAATCGGCGATACAGTGGTTACTTTCTCTGTAAGTGATGCTGCTGGAAACTCAGCAAGTGCAACTGCGACAGTAACGGTTGCTGATTTAACGGCACCAGTAATTACGGCGCCAGCCACGATTACTTTCTTAGGAGAGAATGACGGATTGGCTGTAAGCGATGCACAAGTCACAGATTTCTTAGCATCCATTACTGCGACGGATAACGTAGATGGTGCCATTGCGACAGTTACCAATGATGTGCCTGCCGATGTGTTACCACTTGGGGATACAACGGTAACCTTCACCGCAGTAGATGCGGTGGGTAACACGGGCACTGCCCAGACAGTGGTTACGGTAAGTCTAGATATCACTCCACCAGAGCTTACGGTGCCAGCGCCTATTGCGTTGGAAGTTGATATGCCGTCGGATGTTGTTGCGGCTAGTGATAATGCAATCGTTACTTTCTTAGCGAGCGCAACCGCGATTGATAATAAGGATGGCGATGTCACATCAAGCATTGTGAATGATGGACCTGCTGAATATGCAGTAGGGGAAACAGTCGTTACCTTCACAGTTGCTGATGCTCTTGGTAATACTGCGTCGAAATCTTCTACGGTGACAGTAACCGTGACAGATACAGATGGCGATGGATTGCCTGACTTCTATGAAAATCTGTATGGTTTAGATCCAAATGATCCTTCAGATGCAAGCGGTGACTTGGATGGAGACGGATTTACCAACCTTGAGGAATATGAGGCAGGTACCGATCCTACAAGAGATGAGTTGCCACCCGAGCTTACAATCCCTGCAGATATAAGTATGGGTGCAACTGGAAGAATGACCGACGTCGATATTGGAACAGCAACAGCTGTTGACTTGAAAGATGGAGAACTTTCTCCATCGCCAAGCGCGACTGGGCCATTTAAATCTGGATTGACCTTGATTACGTGGAGCGTGTCAGATGCTGCAGGTAATACATCGACGGCAGTTCAGACGGTTGAAATTATGCCTCTTGCTAATTTGACTCCGTCTTCAGTCACCGTAGAGGGTACAACGGTTGACGTTATCGTTGAGTTAAGTGGTGATGCGGCCGCATATCCAGTGACGATTCCATTGTCGATCGATGGAACTGCGACGATGGGTGAAATGCCAAGTGCATTGGCAGGTGATTGGACGCTAGCACCTATGGCGGGAGCTCTAGGGGTAGGCTGGGATGCTGATAATGCAACCGGTTGGTGGTCCAACAGCGAAGGAGATGTGACTGGACGTGCTTGTTTATTTGACGATATCTTCAGGTTTGGATCCGATGGATCATTTGCAAACGTGATGGGCTCAGAAACTTGGCTAGAGGGTTGGCAAGGTGTTGATGGCGATCAATGTGGTGCTCCTGTAGCGCCGCATGATGGAAGTGCTTCTGCAACTTATACCTATGATTCATCGACTGGGTCGGTGATGATAGATGGTGTGGGTGCTCACCTTGGATTACCGAAAGTATTTAATGGCGGTGAGTTAACAAACCCAGCGGATGCTCCGGCTTCAGTAACGTACGTTATTACTGAGATGTCGGATACAGCGATGACAGTGCAAATTAACTACTTCGATACATTTGTATGGCAGTACAAATTTGTGAAAGTTGCCTCTGCTGCAAGTTCTGGTGACTTCTCGGTAAGTGACACAGTTACGATTACTGAGGGCACCAAGGGTATGGTCACCATGACAGTCAATGAAGACTCAGAAGCTGAGTCCGCGGAGACGGTCGTAATCACTCTTGGCTCACCGACGAATGCGGTGACTGGTTCGGTAACTGAAAGAACGATCACAATTGTAGAAGAAAATGTTGCGCCGATGATTCATCTTAGTGTGGCACAAGGTGGTACTTCTGGAAGAATCGTAGCTGCAGACGGTGGACCGGTTACAGTAACGGCAAACTACAGTGATTTAAATCCTGGTGATACTCATACGTTAGAGTGGGATTCTGCATTGAGTGGTCTTGATTACGTGACTATTGACGGAGCGACCGTAACAGTTGATCCGACTTCACTGGGTGACACGTTAATGACCGCTTCTGCAACAATTACCGATGATGGTAACCCGATCCTTTCAGCGTCAGACTCTGTGGTAGTTAAGATATTAGCTTCTGCGCCAGCTCTGGGTGCTGATGATAGTGACGGTGATGGAATATCTGATGCGGATGAGGGATATGGTGATTCGGATAACGATGGTATTCCAGATTATCTCGATAACATAGACGAGAGTAACTTGGCTCCTGTCGGTGATAGTGGAGATGTGGTTCAAACCTCCGCTGGAACGACTGTTGTGTTAGGTGATACTGCATTCTCAAGTGGAAACAACGAAGTTGGTATTGATGAGTCTGATGTTGGCTCTGCCGATGCAGATTGGGATTACCTAGGTGGTCTAGTGGACTTCAAGGTATCTGGGGCTCAAGCTGGAGCGACTTACAACGTCGTAATACCATTGAGTGGAACTGTTCCTGCAGGTGCGGTATTAAGGAAGTTCATGGGAGATAACATTGGTTGGCAAGATTTTGTAGAGAATGCTACCAATGCGATTCATTCTGCAATGGCGACCTCTGGTACATGTCCTGAGCCTGGAAGTTCTGCTTATGCGCCAGGTCTACCAACTGCAGATGGCATGTCTGAGCAGACAATTTGTTTGGAGTTGTTGATTGAGGACGGTGGACCAAACGATATGGATGGAGTTGCAAATGGTACTGTTGTTGATCCAAGTGGTATAGCAACTCTATACTTTGGACCTCCAAGCTCTAACAGTACGATTTCAATCGATGCAACTGAGCTGAAAGCAGGTGGTAATGAGACTGCAACGGTGACTGTAACAGCTGTAGATCCAGATGGCAGAGCACTGGAGGGTATGACAGTTTCAGCGTCAGCAAGCCTCTCCGATGCCACTGTGGGTGGTTTCACTGAAAGTGCGGGTGGCGTATATACTGCGACATTGACGCCAGGTAAGACTGGCGGAGAGCTGACAGTGACAGCAACAATAAGTGATGGAAGTGATTCTATTTCTATTACTTCAGCGGTTGTTACGATTAAGAAATCTGGCGGCGGATGTACCGTAGGTGGATCAGGTTCCTCTGATTCGTCTATGATTATATTGCTGCTTGCCGGAATGCTATATCTGCTAAGACGTAAGCTTCTCAAGATACAGTAAAATATCTTGATAATATGGAAGGGCTGATCAAGCTTTTGATCGGCCCTTTTTTTTGAATCCTGTATGCAAAACCATATACTTTTTATTCTTGTTGGAATCCTGGGGCTTTATTTGGCCAATCCTGTTTTTGCATTTTTTTTTGGGGTAGGTATTTCATTTTTTGGTATCAGTAAAAATTTAAAGTACCTCGATAGAATAGGATCCTATCTGTTAAAAATAGCAATCATTCTTCTTGGGCTAGTATTTGATGTTAACAGTGTTTCTGGCCTAGCCTCTGAGAGTTTCCTTTTAGTATTAGGACTTGTGACAATAACGAGCTTTCTTGGTGTTGTTTTATATTTTGTTTTCAATGTATCAAAAAGATTTAGTATTTTGAGCACGACTGGTACCGCTATTTGTGGTGCAACCGCTGTCTCTTCAGTTTCTCCTTTGATAAATGCTAAGTCAAACGAAGTAGGTTCCGTGTTATCGATAATTTTTATTTTAAATGCGGTTGCAATGATTTTCTATCCTATGATAGGAGACGCTCTTAACCTTACACAAGAGCAGTTTGGCGTCTGGGTTGGTTTATCTGTTCATGATACGTCTTCTGTGGCTGCAATAAGCACGCTATACGGAGAAAACACAACTGAAGTTGCTTTAATCACGAAGCTGATCAGAACCTTGTTCTTAATACCATTGATTATTACTTTAGGAATTTTGTTTAAACGTAAATTCCAACGTTCTCAATTCCCTCTATTTATAGCGCTGTTTATTTTGGCACTGATAATTGCTGGTGTATCAGATTTATCTGACTCAGTTATATTATCAGCAAGCTTATTATTTAAATTTTTGATTGTTTTAGCACTATACTTTATTGGATCTCAAGTTAACTTCAGAACTTTACTCCAGCTCACTAAGCACTCCATGATCCATACTATTTCATTATGGATAATTATCTCTTTTATATCGTTATTTCTGGTTTTAAATTTTGTTTAAGCTAAAGTTGAAAAAGCTTTTTAGGACGGAGTTTTAACCTGTCGGAGTGAATGATAAGGTCCGTGATCCATTTGGAATAGGCTGAATGTTCTCTAAGTAATACTTTCACATTATTGTCATCACGTTCCGCTCTGAAGGCTCGTCTGAAGTTTGGTGAGTAGCGAAGTGGTTTGCCAAAGTAGACTGGCATTCCTGCTAGAACAGATCTTAATTCATTTAGCTCATCTCTATGATCAATCATTGATGGTAGTATCACAGCCAGCGGTGATTTCTTTGGAGAATTTTCAGTATCCGAATCAAATAGCTTAATAAGCGAAGATATATATTTTTTAGTTGCAAATACATCTGCATCGCTTACAGAGGTTGGGATGAAAATAATATTCGAGTGGAGTAAGAATGTGCTTCTTTCTGGCTCGTTTCCAGCTGGACAGTCTAATATAGAATAGCATTCAGATAAGTGATCGCTTGAGATCGATTCTAAATGACTAATTATTCGGGAGTTATTCGGAGTTGCTGACCCTAATGAGAATTCTTCATTATTTATAACATTGAAACGATGATTTGCAAAACGAGATAATGAATCACTAGTTGTAGCTTGGGGATCAAGATCTATTAACTCAACTTTAGCACGATTGTGTCTTGTAGCAAGGCTCAGGCTAGTTAGGAGGGCGATCGTGCTCTTACCCACGCCCCCTTTTGAGTTGGCAAAAACAGCAGTTTTCATTTTATTACCTGAGGTTTAGGTTCTACAGATCCTCATCAGAGGTATCTGAATCCTCTTCTAATGACGCGGAAAACGCTTCTAAACGGTCTGACACAGCCGGTTGTGAGACTGTTTGATCACCATCCCAATCAGTCGAGATTTCACCGACAAGCTTTGCACCCACTACTGTTTCAAGTTCACCATAATGGATTTTCCCTCTGATTTTACCTTTTGCGGTTACTTCCAGCTTTCCAGAAAGAGTGAGAGTGTCCTCAATAACTCCCTCAACGAGAGCAGTCTCGCCAGAGATATCTCCAGTGACCGACCCATTTTCTCCCACAATCAGATGTTTGACTGATATTTTACCGACGAAAGTACCGTCGATTCTTGCTGTTCCATGTATATCCAAAGAAGCACCTTCAAGGTGAGTTCCCTCTCCAACATAGAATTCGTATTCAGAATTACCTTTTGACATTTATATAATCCTCACTGCCTATTAAACCTCGGGACATCGGTGATTTTCTCCCGAAGGGTGCACTATAATATCGATATTTGATAATTCGGACAATGTTTTTTGTTTATTTAAGAATCATGGTTGGGTTATTTGGCAAGTTTTATGACTGTCTCATATGAGAGTTTCTTTTCAAAAGATCTTCCAAACAGCAGTGGATAGTCTGTTCTGCCACTCATTGGTTTGTAGTCTCTCCAACTATTTCCATCCCAAACACCCCAAAATGTAACCCTTTCAACAACATCGTCATACTTTAGAAAAAGTTGGAAGATATCTCTATATCGTTCACTCTGTTCGATTAAAACATTGTTCGGTATAGCCTTTTCATAAGGATTCAAATCTTCAGCCAACTCGAAGCGCTCCTCAATACTTGCGGTTCTATATTTCCATGCATTTGGAAGAACACTTACATCGAGCTCCGTAATATGAATTGGGATATCGAACGCTTGACTCTTTTTTAACACTCTTTCTATCCCATCAAGTGAGGGCTCTTTAAGAAAAAGATGTGCTTGGTATCCTAATCCATAGATTGGGATACCCCTTTTTTTGAAGTCTTTGATCATGTTTAGCGCAAAATCTAATTTACCCTCTTGATCCAAGTTATAGTCGTTGTATAGCAATTTAGTGTTCGGATCCGCCTCATGAGCCGCTTTGTATGCAATTTCTATGTATTCGGGCCCAATTATTTCTAGCCATGGACAAGGCTTATAAAAAGCATCCCAAGATTTAGTTTTTGAGTTCCACTTTGTTTCTATGGCCTCGTTCACGACATCCCAATATTGTACTTTCCCTCTATATCTTCCTACGATTTTTTTGATATGCTTTTCGAGGCGGTTGATTAGCAAGGCACGATCAACTTGATTTCCTTTTTTGTCTTTGAAAAACCAGTCTGGTGTTGAATTCTTCCACACCAAGGTATGCCCGACGACTTTTAAATCATTTTTTATCGCAAAATTTATCATTTCATCGGCTGCTCTAAATCTAAATTTATCCTCCTTTGGTTGAAGGAATCGGGGCTTCATTATGTTCTCTGCGGTGATTACATTGAACTCTCTTAAAGTAATTTCCTTTTCCTTTTGCAAAAAAATATTTTTACTACCATTAACCTCATGGCCATGCCAAATAGTCCCAACTAAAAAATTTTCAGAGAAAGCATTTTTTAAAGTTTCGGAGGAGACAGTAATTGAGGCAAACAAAAGCCAAAGCAATGTGATGAATGCCTGAAATTTGTGTAGAGCTTTCATAGTTTATTTTTTGAATTAACTTTTATATTTTGTTCTTTTCTTAGATTTTAATAGCAAAAATTGATTTGATGAAGGGATTTCAGTCTTTTGTTGCTTTTCCAAGAAGCGCAATATGCCTCTGGAAGCGTTGATTTCTATGGTAGCTACGGGTGGGCTTGAACCACCGACCTCAGCATTATGAATGCTGCGCTCTAACCAGCTGAGCTACGTAGCCACAGTTCCAAATAGATTGAATGCGGGAAGTTACACTCGCCGGATGTTCTAGTCAAGTATTTGTGTTACAAAATATCTTCTGAATTTTTATGATAAGTCGGACTCACATAATTAGATCATTTATTGAGGTTACACTATACTTTACTCCTAACATAATGTTTGAGAAGTGTTTTGCGTCACGATGAAATCCAGATTGCAGTTGAATCTAAAGGCTTTTACAAAAGCTTAAACAAAACTGTAGCGTTAACTCCAAAAATCTTGATTGTCTCTTTAATTTTTTGGGTTGGAATATATCCAGAGACTGCAGGATCCTTATTGATGGAAACACAACTTCTTTCCACAAAATTGTTTGGCGGCTGGTATATATATGCAACAGCATTTTTTATGATAATTTGTATGCTTTTAGCTTTTTTTCCAAAAATTGGAAAATTAAGATTAGGATCCGAGGGCGAACAACCAGAATTCAGAACATTTACATGGTTATCGATGATGTTTGGTGCAGGCATTGGCATTGGTATGTTAACCTACTCCACAGCAGAACCAATATTTCACCTTTCTCAAAATCCAGATACGATTCGTGGTTTTACTACTTCTTTAAATTCCGACAATGTGAGAAGCGCATTTAAATGGACGCTTCTTCATAATGGATTAACCGCTTGGTCCTGCTACGGAGTTGTCGGAATATCTTTAGCGTATATGTCATACAACCAAGGGCTACCATTGTCTATTCGGAGTGTTTTGCAACCTATATTTGGCAGACATGTTTCAGGGCCTTTAGGAAATATCATTGATGTTGTAGCAATTCTTGCGACTGTAGTAGGGTTGAGTGTGACCATCGGTTACGGTGTGTCACAATTTGCTTCAGGATTATTTAATCTTAGCAAGTTTGATTGGTTGGTAGGAGAAAATGCCAAACCAACTATCCAGGCCCAAATATTGGGACTCTTGTTAATTGTAGGAGCCTCTTGTCTATCCGCAATGTCAGGAATTCACAAAGGTATCAAATGGTTGTCAAATATAAACATGACTCTCTCCCTGATCCTCATTTTATCTTTTGTTTTTTTTGGTTCCTCATTTATCGGATTTAAAACTTTCTTTGTCACGATCTTCGACTATGTAATGGCGTTACCAAAAATGTCATTTACAGTATGGGATTTCAACCAAACTTCCGTTTCAAGCGAGCTGAGTTCGTGGCAGAGTAGCTGGACTATTTTTTATTGGGCTTGGTGGATTGCTTTCGCACCATTTGTGGGATTTTTTTTGGCAAGAGTTTCCAGAGGGAGAACTATCAGAGAATATGTGCTGGGGGCAATTATTGTTCCGTCATTAATTTGCCTTGTTTGGTTCTCTTTCATTGGTGGCACTGCGATTGATTTGGAGCTTTCAGGTAAAGCAAATGGAGCAATTGTAAATACAGATATCTCAAATCAATTATTTGCAACGATCAATTTGTTTATTTCGGAGAATTTTGCATCAATATTGTCATTTATCGTTGTGACTTTACTCCTCACCTTTTTAGTGACGTCTGCTGATTCAGGGATCTTAATTATCAACACTCTTGCTTCGGGAGGTGATGGAGATCACAAAAGAGGTAAACATATCATCGTTTGGGGAATAATTTTTTCCGCCTTAATTGGAACTTTACTTTATGCTGGAGGCATGGATGCGCTGAGATCAGTGATGATAATAGGTGCTCTCCCATTCTCACTTGTTATGCTCTTTATGACTATCGCGTTAATCAAAACCTTTCTGAAAGGTCGGTCACTCTGAGTTTGAAAAAACTATTTACTAATCGAGTGCTAAACTTTTCATCTGTGTCATATAACCCCGAAGCTTTTTACCGATGATCTCCACGGGATGATTCCTAATAGATTCATTAACTCTAATTAATTCTTGATTATCCACATGTATAGATTCTTCTCTAATCCCATTTCCAAGATCTTCCAAAGAAAGTTTACTGACAAACTCTTTCAGAAGAGGAACAGCTGCATGGGTGAAGAGATAATTACCATATTCCGCGGTATCTGATATGACAACATTCATTTCGTAAAGTTTGTTCCTAGCGATGCAATTCGCTATTAGAGGGGTTTCATGCAGTGATTCATAATAAGCAGACTCTTCAATTATCCCAGCGTCTACCATTGTTTCAAAAGCAAGTTCAACCCCTGCTTTTACCATGGCAATCAGAAAAATTCCTTTGTCATAGTATTCTTGTTCACTGATATTTTCTGCGCAGTCTGGTGCCAATTCAAAGGTTGTTTTTGCGGTCTCATTCCGCCATTCTAAAAGATTAGTATCGTTATTTGCCCAATCAGTCATCATTACTTTCGAGAATTCTCCTTCGATAATATCATCCATATGCTTCTGAAAGAGGGGTGCTAACAAACTCTTTAATTCTTCTGCGATGGCTGAAGCTCTAATTTTAGAAGGATTAGAGAGTCGATCCATCATGTTAGTAATTCCTCCATGCTTTAGTCCTTCTGTGACCGTTTCAATACCGTATTGAATAAGTTTTCTTGCATACCCCGATTCGATACCTAACTTAATTAAATGTTCATGGCCCATAATTGCTGTGGTCTGAAGCATTCCGCATAGAATTGTCTGTTCACCCATCAGATCTGATTTAACTTCTGCAATGAATGATGATTCTAAGACTCCGGCTCTGTCACCCCCGGTTGCACTTGCATAGGCTTTTGCAATTTTAAGACCATTCCCATTGGGATCATTTTCAGGATGTACCGCAATAAGAGTTGGCACACCAAATCCACGCTTATATTCTTCTCTGACTTCTGTGCCTGGACATTTTGGAGCTACCATTATAACGGTAATATCTTCACGAATTTTCATGCCTTCTTCCACAATGTTGAAGCCGTGTGAATAAGCCAAAGTGGAGCCTTTTTTCATAAACGGCATTACCGAAGAGACTGCTTTTGTGTGTTGTTTATCTGGAGTAAGGTTGAGTACTAGATCTGCTTTAGGTACTAGTTCTTCGGGTGTTCCAACCTCGAAACCATTTTCATTTGCAGATAGAAATGATTGTCTTTTTTCCTTAATGGCTTGCTCTCGCAAGGCGTATGATATGTTTAATCCTGAATCTCTCATGTTCAAGCCTTGATTCAAACCTTGGGCACCACATCCAATAATCACAATATTCCAGTTCTTTAGGAGATTGCACCCATCTATAAATTCATCTTTTGACATAAACCGACATTTGCCAAGTTGGGATAATTTATCTCTTAAACTAAGAGTATTAAAATAGTTCTCCATGTTGATCTCCAGAATCGCGGTTTGAAAATTGAGGACGCCATTTTTTCTGAGCAATTATAAACAAAAGCTGACAATCCATAAAACGGTATATTAAGTTTTTGCTGTGGATGTAATTACTGAGCCTGTAACTACAAAAAGAGCTCCTAGGATTACTATAAAATTTAGTGGCTCAGGATTTAGTATTGTTGTTGGGACAATTTGGACGAAGAACAACGTGATTAATGGTGTTGTAGCTAAAATAGCGCTTACTCTTGATGCGTCGATATGCGTTAGGGCCTCTGAAAAACTTCCATAAGCAATCAATGTATTTAATCCACAAAAGAGTATTAATGACCACTGGAAAGTACTCAGGTTCGGCAGTTCATCGAATGATGAGATAGGGAAAAAGAAAACGGCTCCTGTCCAATAGAATATCATCATTGTTTCTTGCGCAGAAAATTCTCTTAATAAAACTTTTTGAAATATAGCGTAACAAACCCATACTAATGCGGCGCCTAAAAGTAAAATTAAACCTAGACCATATTTATTGAAAGACAAGAAAACATCGTCATACTTGGGACTAAAAAACATGAGTAATCCACTAACAAAAATAATCACACCAAACCATTGTAGATATGAAAAGTTCTCTTTAAATAAAAATACGCCTGCTAACAATAGGCAGATAGGAGCGACCTGCATCATTACTTGAGCTGCCTCTGCAGAGGTTTTATCCAGCCCGAATATGTATAGGGCGTAATTTATGCAAAGTAACAAACCAGCGAATCCAAATTGCAGTAACAATTTCCAATTGGTTAATTTGTGTCTATTGATGAGTTTGTTTTTTTGAATCAAGAGTGGTGTCAATATAGTTGCAGCAATAATAAATCTGAAAAATGTTGCTGTGAAAGGATCTATGGTGGAGAGAATGCCTATTAAAGCGATTGGTAAAACACCCCATAAGCTCGCAGTTACCATCGCAAAAAGTAATCCTTTTTTCTTGCTTTTCGCAACAGAATTCATGATCTAGCGTTTATACATTAAATCTAAAATGGATTACGTCACCATCTTGGACAATGTACTCCTTACCCTCTAAGCGCCACTTGCCGGCGTCTTTTGCGCCTTGCTCGCCATTAAATGTAATATAGTCATCGAAATTGATAACCTCCGCTCGTATGAAACCCTTCTCAAAATCGGTGTGTATTTTTCCTGCAGCTTGAGGTGCGGTGGCATTTTTTTTTATTGTCCATGCTCGAAGCTCATTTGGACCAGCTGTAAAGTACGTGTGTAAGTTCAAAATATTGTAACCAGAGGTAATTACTTTATTAAGACCAGGTTCAGACATTCCCATTGACTCGAGAAACTCTTGTTTTTCGCTTTCAGAAAATTCGTTCATTTCCGCTTCGATTTTATTACAAATTGGAATAACTAAAGAATTCTCCTTAGAACCAAATTTCTGGAGAGAGGTCAAATAAGGATTATTATCGAATCCGTCTTCTTTCACATTCGCGACATAAAATGTGGGTTTTAATGTCAAAAGATTGAGGGGTTTAAGTATTAGCTTTTCATTTTTGTCCATCCTCGCAGATCTCAAAGGAATACCTGTATTTAAAGTCACAACTAATTTGTCAATCAGATTGTCTAGAATTATGGATTCCTTGTCCCTTGCCTTCACAGATTTAGAAATTCTTTCTTTGGTATTTTCTAGAGTTTGTAAATCTGCGAGAGCCAGTTCTGTATTGATTATTTCGAGGTCAAAAATCGGATCTACGTGGTCATGCACATGAATTACGTTGTCATCATCAAAACATCTTATCACATGGGCTATTGCGTCAGTTTCTCGTATGTTTGCCAGAAATTTATTTCCCAATCCTTCTCCCTTGGATGCACCTCCAACGAGACCTGCAATGTCCACAAATTCCATAACTGCGGGTATTATTTTGTTGGGTTTTACTATTTTTGCAACTTTATCAATTCGATAATCCGGAACAGAAACTAATCCGTTATTAGGTTCGATGGTGCAAAAAGGAAAGTTTTCTGCATTAATTTCTAAATTAGTTAATGCATTGAATAATGTTGATTTGCCAACATTTGGGAGCCCCACAATACCGCACTTAAAACCCATATTTCATAAAGCCTTGTTTTTGGTATGCAAATCAAGAAGTGCCGCATCCCAATTATTATCAAATAGCATTGGTAAGCTTTTCATCGCATTCTGGAAGCTCTTTTTAATAAGTTCCTTTTGATTAGTTAAAGGAGCTTTTAGTACATAATTGGTCACTTGTGAGGCATCTCCGGGGTGATCAATGCCAATTCTTAGTCGTTTAAAGCTGTTTTCATTTCCAAGGCACGCAATTATGTCTCGTAAACCATTATGTCCTCCATGACCTCCACCATCTTTGTATCGAGCAGTTCCAACAGGCAGATCGAGATCATCATGAACAACTAACATTGAAGATGGATCTATTCTGTAAAAGTTCAAAAAGGCAGATACAGATTTACCACTTTCATTCATAAATGTATCGGGTATCAGTAGGCTTAATTCGTGATCACCAATTCTACCTTTTCCTAACTGACCGAAATATTTCTTGTTTGGTTTTATTTTAATATTGAAGCTTTCTGCTACAGCCACAATAAAGGCGGCACCAACGTTATGTCGGGTGCCTGCATACTTGTCTCCGGGATTTCCCAAACCGACGATTATATTAATCATAGTGACAGTTGGTTAATCTAATTTAATTAATCTTCGCCAGCAGTCTCTTCGTTCTCTGAACTTTCCGCAGATGTGTCTTCAGTAGATTCAGACTCGCTTGGTTCATCTATTTCAACAGCTTTTTGCTTGTTTACCGTAGCAACTGTTAAATCGTAGTCAGCTCCTTGACTCAAGGATACACTTTCAACTCCATCAGGAAGAGTGAGATCTGATAGATGTACTATCTGACCTACGTCAACCTCGGCCATATCAACATCTATTGATTCGGGTAAGTCTTTTGGTAGACACGAAACTTCTATATCGGTCATCGTATGCGCGATTAGTCCACCACCAAGTTTGACTCCAACGCAGGTATCTTCATTTATAAAGTTGAGTGGAACTCGTGTTTGGAGTTTTGTTGTTTTACTGACTCTTAAAAAATCCATATGAAGAATTATCTGTTTCGCAGGATGCCTTTGAATATCCTTTATGATTGTATCCTCTGCTTTTCCATCGATTGAGAGAGAGATAATACTTGAATAAACGGCATCATTTTCCAGAGCTTTCGTTATATCTTTGTGAAGTATTGATATTTTTTCTGCATCTTTCTTACCTCCATAAATAATGGCAGGTACTTCGCCAGTCAGACGACGCAGGCGGCGGCTCGCACCTTTCCCTGTATCTTCCCTTGACTTCGCATTTATCGTAAAGTTTGTAGACATTATTGCCTCCTCGTTTAATTGACACAGACCGCGACCAGACCTATGTCATTGATTATACTCTGAATAGTTCAAAGCTTTTAAAATTTATAAAAACATTGCGCTGATAGATTCTTTATTGCTTATCCGTCGGATTGCTTCTGCGAGCATGGGACCTAGCGGTAGGACATGTATTTTTTTACATCTCTTTGCTTCATCAGATAAAGGGATGCTATTGCTGACCACCAATTTGTCTAACTCTGAGTTGGAAATGTTATTTAGTGCGTCTCCCGATAAAACTGGATGTGTAGCATACGCTACTACTTTTTTGGCTCCCCTTTTTTTCAAGGCAGTCGCAGCTTTACACAGGGTTCCCGCGGTATCAACCATGTCATCAACCAGCACGCAAGTTCCTTTTTCCACTTCACCAATTAAATTCATTACTTCACTTTCATTAGGTGATGGCCTTCTTTTGTCAATGATTGCAAGATCGCAGTCAAGTTGTTTTGCCACAGCGCGCGCCCTTACTACTCCTCCTATGTCTGGTGAGACAACCCGCAAGTTCTTATAGTTTTGTCTCTCTAAATGATCAATCATGACGGGTGCGCCATATACATTATCAACAGTGCAGTTAAAGAAACCCTGTATTTGCTCTGCATGCAAATCAACGGTGAGAACATGATCAACTCCAGCATTAGATAGCATATCGGCGACGACCTTTGCACTTATGGGAACTCTCGCTGATCTGACTCTCCTGTCCTGTCGAGCATATCCAAAATAAGGCACGACCGCAGTAATACGCCCTGCAGATGCTCGTCGTAATGCATCGATCATCAAAACTAGTTCCATGACGTTCCTATTAGTGGGAAGGCAAATTGGTTGGACGATGAAAACGTCATTTCCCCTGACGTTAACTTTTATTTCAATATTAATCTCTCCATCGGAGTATAAGTCTACCAATGCATTACTGATCGAAATACCCAACGATCGGGCAATTTGATTTGTCAATTCTGGATTAGCATTACCTGTAAATACCATCACGCTTGCCATGCGTTATTCCTCTTTGTGGAAAATATTTGGCTGGGGCGGGAGGATTCGAACCTCCGAATGACGGGATCAAAACCCGTTGCCTTAGCCACTTGGCGACGCCCCAAATTCTAATCTATCAATTGTTTTATGCACTGGAGAGGATGAGATTCCTTTTGTCACAAACCCTAACCATTTATTCGGTAAAACTTTAAGCACTGAATTTGCCTTTTCTTGTGTTTCAAACTGGCAAAAGATACAGCTTCCTGTCCCTGTAAGTTTCGGATTACCTTGGTCTTTTAACCATGTTAGGACCGATGAAATTTCCGGGTATAGTGAAGCCACTAAATTTTGACAGTCGTTCTCCGAATGACCTTTTAAAATCGCCGATATTTTGGATGGTAGTGAGTTTCTTGTCAATTCAGAGTGAGAAAAAATTTCATTAGTTGAGACGGATATTCTTGGATAAACGATTAAAAACCAACACTCAGGTGTTGCGATAGGCATCAGTTTTTCTCCAATACTCTCAGCAAGAGCATTTTTGCCTAATAAAAAAATGGGTACATCAGCACCGAGCTGGTATCCAAGTTTCGATAATTGATCGTTTGAGTAATTCAAATGCAGTAAGCGGTTTAGTATCAACAATGTTGTTGCAGCATTGCTACTTCCCCCGCCTAATCCCGCACCAATCGGGATTTTTTTATTGAGTGTAATCTTACAATTTAAAGGCTGAGAAAGCTTTTCCTCAATCATATCTACTGCTTTAAGAATGAGATTGTTCTGTATCTTTTCATTGGATATTAATTGAACACCTCTATCCTTGGTAAGTTCAAAAGTCATATTGTCGCCAAAATCTATAAATTGAAAAATGGTTTGGATATTGTGGTAACCATCAGGACGGCGATTCAATATTTTTAAGTTGAGATTTAGTTTCGCAGGAGATAAAACTTCAATTCTTATCACTGTCTAAAATTCCCATGAAAGTATTTTTAATATGAGCCAATTTTTTTGTCCACGCATAGCGATTTTCATAGGAAGCAGTTGATCATTAATATTTTTATAGTCATCTAACTGGATAATCCATCCATCCTGTGAAAATTCTTTCGTTAATTTGTTTTCATCCACTAATAACTCTGTCGTTGGTTTATTGGGGACTTGAATTCCTTTTATCCACCATTTCAAATTTGAAAACGGCAGTGACAAACCAACTAATTTATGTGCGGCATGTTCTGTTTCAAAAATATGATTTTGATCGTTGTAGCTTATTTTGCTGATTTTGTTATCCCCAGAAATAAAAATCTTTTTATTGAATGGAAACTTTAAGTCAATGTAATGATTATCTTTTCTCTGTCTCCACTTTAGGGTTGCGAAGCCTTGTTCCTCTGAGTTTGAGAACGAAATCTTAGAGCGTATTGTCCAGTTTTGATTGGAAAATATATTTATCTTTTGTTCGTTTTGTTCTTCTTGAGTATTTTGTGTAAGACATCCAGATAATAATAAGAGAAATATTAGACTAACTCGTAGACCATTTCTCATGATTCGCTCTCAATATTTAGATTCAGCCTGCGTATCGTTTTAATCAGTGTGTCATTTTTTGGATATTCTTTGTAACTGCCACTAATTACTTTGACGGCTTCTTCCCGTTTTTCTAATGACCAAAGTACCTCGCCTAGATGAGCTGCAATCTCAGCGTCTTTATTTAACTGATATGCACGTCGCAAAAAATAGAGTGCGTCCTGTATGTTACCAAGCTTAAAATGAGCCCAACCCAAACTATCAATTGTTGCAGGATCTGAAGGGTTGAGATCATAAGCTTTTTTAATTAAATCATATGCTTCATTTGTTCTATCGGTATAAATCAGCATGGAGTAACCCAGTGCATTTAAGGCAGTGGGATTCGAAAAATCTAATTCAAGTATGGATCTCAAATCAGCTTCCATCTTATTAAAAGTCTCCCTGCCGTCAGCTGACATAGAACGCATGTACAACAAATTAACGTCTTTTGGAAATATAGAGAGGGCTTCTGTCAATAAATTATATGCCTCGTGTTTTTTATCTATTGATAAAAGAAGATTTGATTCGATTTGATAAAGATTCTTGGCATAATTTGGCTTTGTTTTTCTCTCTGAGTGTAGATATTTTATGACCTCATCATAGCTTGATGTTTCCGCAAAGAGAGTTATTAGTCTTTCTTGTGCCAATAGATATTTTTGGCCGCTTTCTACTTTTGAGTAATGAAAGATTGCTTTCGTTACATGACCCTCGCTCTCTGCTATGTTTCCTAAGTAGAACTGAGTGTCATTCGATTTTTGAGAGTTATTTTTTATAGTTTTTAGTATAGCTTTGGCTGAATTTTCATTACCCTGTGATAAGTGTAAGAGAGCCAACATGTATGCGATGTTTGTATTATCAGGATCTAAATTACTAATTTTTTCGAATTCTGAAATGGCGAGCAACGGATCTTCATTAGATAGATACTCAGCATAACGACGCATTAGGTTCACATCATTGTTTTTTCTAGCAACAGCATTGGAAAGCAATGTAAGTGCTTTTTCCTTATCACCTATCCTGTTTAGAATTTGAGCTAAGATTATTGTAGCTTGGCTATCATTTGGCTTTTCTAATAACGCTTTTCGCAGGAAATATTCTGCTTTTCTCTCGTCTCCACTTTGGTTATACACAACTCCAGATAGAAACATTTTTGAATATTTGTTATCTCTCGATTCTGCAATATTCGAGATGCTTTTGATTATAGAATCGGGAGCATGTCCCATTATCTGTTGTTGGGAAATGATAAAAAGTAGGGGATTGATGTCGCCAATATTATGATAAATCCAGTACCCATGAGTCAGCGCATCTTTGGGGTTTTTTAAAAGCAAATAACTTTCAATTTTTGCAATATGTGACGATGGATCTTCTGGATCTAATTTAAAAAGTAAATCACTCATTTCGGTAATCAACTCAAGATTTGCTGATGCTTTTGCGAGGCTGTAAGCATTGGCGACAATCGCTTTATCATTTTCAGATCTTGCTCGATTTATATATGTGTGCAAAGCGTCATTCACATTTCCTCTCTTGAGGTTTAGATCACCTATAATTAGATCCCGAAGCACAAAAGTTTCTATAGGCTCTATGATTGAAGGCTCTGTATTTGTGGTCTGAATAGATTTGGTTGCAGATTGATTTGCTAATGAATCTTGATGCATCGCATTATCTATGGAGGAGCAACTGTATAAAAGCGCGATATATGCCAGACCAAAAAAGATTTTTATTCGTACTCTCATTCTGCAAATAATTTAATTGAATTTCAGATGTGATACGGATTTTAGCAAAGATTAGATATTTTTAATTGATTAAACACATTTATCTTTTTAGTAGTGTAAAATTCACCAGGTCGATTAAATGCTTTGACTTTAGAAAAGTAAAGATATGCTCACAGCTTTTGGTAT
>ENA-OSEY01000912-OSEY01000912.1-marine-metagenome-genome-assembly--contig:-NODE-912-length-20904-cov-6.666203_pt1 | contig 20904 bp, 19 predicted proteins | sample MGYA00248465_ERZ534230 | MGnify/ENA primary metagenome ERZ534230 (study PRJEB26409, sample SAMN06344110) | marine metagenome | isolation source: Sea water from surface | place: Atlantic Ocean:Southern...
CCTGAAAAACGCCTATTAAAAAGGCATCTTTTAAATTAATTTCTTTTTTTGTTATTTTTTTAAAGTCAGACAAACCTAATAAAATTCCGAATAAAAGAGTTGTCCATCCTATTAAAATAATTGCATTGCCGAAATCTAGTTTTATTAAAGTTATCAATAAACCAAAAGCTATGACTGGAATAGTACCTATTAACATCAATTTTATAAACATTATGCTTAAGAATTTATTTTTATAATGAAAAAGATTTTTCATATAAAAAATTAAATCTTTTTTTAAATAATATAAAACAGCTAAAAGACATCCGAAATGTAAGCAGACATCAAAAGATCTTCCTTGATAAGGATTTTCATTAAAAAATGGAATTAATATCAAATGTGCACTAGATGATATAGGAAGAAACTCTGTGATTCCTTGAATTATTGATAAAATGATTAAAAAAGTTAGGGACATAAACTTTATTTTTCCATTAAAATATGATATTAGAATAAATTCTTCTTAATGGAATTATTAATATAATAATTCTTGATATTAAAGTTTAAATTATTAATTAAATTATAGTTGTATGAAAAAAGAAATATTTAAAAGAATTGGCTTTCCCGAAAAAAAAGGTCTTTACGATCCATCTTTTGAAAAAGATGCCTGTGGTTTTGGATTTATTGCTGATATCAATAATGAACCAAAACATGAAATTGTTCATCAAGCCCTTGATATCGTCCACAAATTAGATCATCGTGGAGCAATTGGCGCCGATCCATTAGCAGGTGATGGAGCAGGAATTCTTATACAATTACCCGATAAATTTTTTAGAGATTATTTTAAAAGTCAGAAAATTTCTTTACCTGAGTTAGGTGATTATGCTGTTGGTATGGTTTTTTTACCAAATGACATAACAAGATCAAGTATTGCTCAAAAAGCTGTTGAACAAGCCATTTCAGATGAAGGTCAAATATTCATTGGTTGGAGGGATGTACCAACTGACGATACTGTGCTTGGTAAATCTGTTATAAATAATAAACCTATTATTAAACAATTTTTTATTCAAAGAAGCAGCAAATGTAAAGATGAGAACCATTTTCAAAGAAAGCTGTACGTTATAAGAAAAACTGTCCATAAAAAAATTCATCAAAGTAATTTGTTAGAATGGGAAGATTTCTACATCGTATCACTCTCTACTAGAACTATTGTATTCAAGGGAATGGTATTAGCTCCAAATTTATCTAAATTTTATGTTGATTTTCAAGACACTAAATTTGAAACTGCAATAGCTCTGTTCCATCAAAGATTTTCAACAAACACTTTTCCATCTTGGCGTTTGGCTCAACCATTTAGATATTTATGTCATAATGGCGAAATTAATACAGTTAAAGGAAACATCAATTGGATGAACTCCAGAAAACACAGTATGAAATCTAAAACACTCGGTGATGATTTAGATAAACTTTGGCCTATAATTGAAAATTCACCATCTGATTCTTCAACATTTGATAATGCTTTAGAATTATTAGTTATGGGAGGATACTCTCTACCACACGCAATGATGCTTATGATTCCTGAAGCTTGGAAAGATAATGACTCTATGGACGCTGAGAGAAAAGCTTTTTATGAGTATTATTCAGCACTTATTGAACCATGGGATGGTCCAGCCGCAATGGCATTTACCGATGGAAAACAAATTGCTGCGACCTTAGATAGAAATGGATTAAGACCTGCGAGATATATAGTTACTGATGATAATTTGATTATTATGGCATCTGAAGTAGGTGTCCTTCCTGAAATCCCAGAAGAAAAGATTGTAAAAAAATGGAGATTACAACCAGGGAAGATGCTCTTGGTGGATTTAGAAAAAAATAAAATAATATCCGACGAAGACTTGAAAGATGATTTGAAAAGAAAACATCCATACGGAGGATGGTTAAAGTCTAACCAAATATTACTCTCTGATGTTCCCAAAGAAATCGGACCAATGACACCAGATGAGAAGTCACTTTTAAATCTACAAAAAGCTTTTGGTTATACACAAGAAGACTTAAAATTTTTTCTTGAACCTATGATCAAATCTGGAGAAGATCCAATTGGGTCAATGGGTAGAGACATCCCATTAGCTGCATTATCTAACAAGAGTAGGTTGTTATATGATTATTTTTTTCAAAATTTTGCTCAAGTAACTAATCCACCTATTGATCCCATAAGAGAAGAGCTGGTAATGTCTTTGGTAAGTTTTATTGGCCCTAGACCTAATTTACTTGATCTGACATCTGGTGGTAAACAAAAAAGATTAGAAGTTGATCAACCCATATTAACGAACACAGATCTAGAGAGAATAAGAAGAATTGAAAATCATTTAACCGGATCATTTAAAACATTAACCTTAAGTATCTGCTATAAAAAAGACAAAAATACAGTTGATATAGATAGCATAATTTCTTCATTATGTAGCAAGGCTGAAAAAGCAGTTAGTGAAAATGACTATAATATTTTAATTCTGTCAGATAGAAACGTTGATGAAGATCACATTGCCTTACCCGCATTATTAGCAACAGGAGCTGTTCATCATCACCTTATAAAAAAAGGTTTAAGAACTGACGTGGGTATTGTTGTTGAAACTGGTGAAGCTCGAAGGGTTCATGATATTTGTCTTCTTGCTGGATATGGAGCTGAAGCTATAAATCCATATCTCGCTTTTTACACTTTATCAAACATCATTTCAAAAAGTAAAATTAATGTTTTAGAAGATGAGGCATCAAAAAAATATATTAAAGCTCTTAATAAAGGCATGCTTAAAGTTATGTCTAAAATGGGAATATCTACATTTCAATCTTATTGTGGTGCTCAAATTTTTGATGCAGTAGGCTTGAGTTCAAATGTAGTTGAAAAATTTTTTACCGGTACTGCAACTCGAATTGAGGGTGTAAACCTTAAAGAAATTCAAAGTGAAACTGAAGAAAGACATTTGAATGCATTTAAAAATAATTTTGAATATGATAATGTTTTAAATATAGGTGGTGATCTTAGTTTTAGATTAAACGGTGAAAACCATGTATGGACACCTGAAACAATTGGAATGCTTCAACATGCAGTTAGAAGTGCCGATTATTCTATTTTTAAAAAATATTCTAATAAGATTAACAATCAAACAGAAAATTTTAAAAGTCTCAGAGGTTTATTCAAGTTTAAAAATATAAACAAACCAATACATATAGATGAGGTTGAACCAACATCTGAAATTGTAAAGAGATTTGCAACTGGTGCTATGTCTTTAGGCTCTATTTCAACAGAAGCGCATTCTACTCTTGCTATTGCTATGAATAGATTAGGTGGGAGATCCAATACTGGAGAAGGTGGTGAAGAACCATCAAGGTTTAAAGAACTACCAAATGGTGATTCAATGAAATCAAGAATTAAGCAGGTTGCATCTGGTAGATTCGGCGTGACAACTGAGTATTTGGTAAATGCCACGGATATTCAAATTAAAATGGCTCAAGGAGCAAAGCCTGGTGAAGGAGGTCAATTGCCAGGACATAAAGTTGACAAATTTATCGCTAAAGTTAGACATTCAACTCCTGGTGTTGGATTGATTTCACCACCGCCTCATCATGATATTTATTCAATTGAAGATTTAGCTCAACTTATATTTGATTTAAAAAATGTTAATCCTGAAGCCAGGATTTCCGTAAAGCTTGTCTCTGAGGTAGGTGTTGGCACTGTAGCTGCTGGAGTAAGTAAAGCACATGCTGATCATGTTACAATCTCAGGGCATGATGGTGGAACAGGAGCCAGTCCATTAACATCAGTTCTAAATGCTGGAGGTCCTTGGGAGATAGGTTTATCAGAAACTCATCAAACTTTAGTAACAAATGGTTTAAGAGGGAGAATAGCTGTACAAGTTGATGGTGGATTGAGAACAGGTAGAGATGTTGTGATTGGGGCAATTTTGGGTGCTGATGAATTTGGTTTTGCCACAGCAGCATTAATATCCGAGGGATGTATAATGATGAGAAAATGTCATTTGAACACCTGCCCAGTAGGGGTTGCAACTCAAGATCCTGAATTAAGAAAAAATTTTACAGGTCAACCTGATCATGTCGTTAATTTTTTTGTATTTATAGCTGATGAAGTAAGAGAAATTATGGCAGAGCTTGGAATTAAAAAATTTGATGACCTCATTGGACAGAGAAAATACTTAGATTTTGAAGTAGCAAAAAACCACTGGAAAGCCCATAATCTTGACTTATCTGATGTCATTTTTGAAATAGAAAATAATGAGAATGTAAGTATCTATAATAATGAGAATCAAGATCACAGCCTTGAGAAAATTTTAGATCATACTCTCATTAGAGATTCCAAAGATGCTTTAGAAAATAAAAAAAGAGTTAATTTAAAATACAATATTTTCAATATAGATAGAACAGTTGGAGGAATGCTATCAGGACAAGTTGCTTTAAAATATGGTCATGAAGGGTTGCCAAAAAATACCATAAATATAGATTTTTCTGGTAATGCTGGTCAAAGTTTTGGTGCTTGGTTAGCCAAAGGAATAACATTAAATTTATCTGGTGATGCTAATGACTATGTTGGCAAGGGGTTGTCAGGTGGGATTATATCAATCAAAAAAAATATAAATAGCAAATTAATTTCTGATCAAAATATTATTGCTGGAAACACTCTGCTTTATGGTGCTATTTCAGGTGAATGTTATATTAATGGCGTAGTTGGTGAAAGATTTGCTGTGAGAAATTCTGGAGCAACGGCCATTGTTGAAGGTTGTGGTGATCATGGTGCAGAATACATGACAGGTGGTGTAGTTGTTATTTTAGGTCAAACTGGAAGAAATTTTGCAGCTGGAATGTCTGGAGGTATTGCATATATATATGATAAAGACGATGAATTTATAAAAAAATGCAATATGGCTATGGTAGAAGTAGATATATTAAAAAGAGCAAATTTAAATGATGATTTTAATGAGGAATTAATTGATAAAAACTTGTTAGATTTTGATGAGATTAGATTAAAAAAAATAATACAAAATCATGTTAAGATGACAAGTAGCGTAAAAGGTGAGGATATTTTAAGTAATTGGGATAAGGAGGTTTCTAATTTTAAAAAAGTTATGCCAACTGAATTTAAACGTGTTCTTACAAGTTATAAAAAAGATAATATGAGTAAGGTTGCAGGAGAATAAAATGGGTAATCCAACAGGATTTTTAGAAATTGATAAAAAAGAGAGAAATTATGAAGATCCCAAAGATCGACTTAAACATTTTAAGGAGTTTATTGTTCCATTAACTAATGAAGAAGTTTCTAAACAAGGTTCTAGATGTATGGACTGTGGGATACCCTATTGTCATCAAGGATGTCCGGTTAATAATCTTATACCTGATTGGAATGATTTGGTTTATAAGCATGAATGGAAAAAAGCATTAGACACATTACATTCAACCAATAATTTCCCAGAATTTACTGGCAGAATTTGTCCTGCCCCATGTGAAGCTGCGTGTACCCTTAATTTAACAGACAATCCTGTATCAATAAAAACTATTGAATGTTCAATTGTAGATTATGGTTGGGAAAAAGGTTGGATAAAACCCCAACTCCCAAAAAAACATACCGATAAAAAAGTAGCAATTATTGGTTCTGGACCAGCTGGATTAGCATGTGCACAGCAATTAGCAAGATTAGGACATAGTGTTGTAGTATATGAAAAAAATGAAAGAATTGGTGGTCTTCTTAGAATAGGGATCCCTGATTTTAAAATGGAAAAAACATTAATTGATAGAAGAATGGCACAAATGCAATCAGAAGGTGTTCAATTCAAAACTAACAGCGAAATAGGTAATAATATTTCTACTAATCAAATAATTGATAACTTTGATGCTGTTTCCGTATGTATTGGTAGTGAAGTTCCAAGAAATTTAGAAGTTAAAGGTCGAAATTTAAAGGGTATTCATTTTGCAATGGATTTTCTATCACAACAAAATGATATGGTGGCTGGAAAAACAATTTCAAAAGATATACTTATTTCAGCTAAAGGAAAAAAAGTACTTGTTATTGGTGGAGGTGATACTGGTTCTGACTGCGTTGGTACTTCGAATAGACAAGGTGCAACATCTGTTCATCAGTTAGAATTGTTACCTCAACCTCCAGTTAACGAAAATAAACAATTAACTTGGCCTAATTGGCCAATGAAATTAAGAACTTCTACTTCTCATCAAGAAGGTTGCGAAAGACAATGGTCAATTTTAACAAAATCATTTGAAGGTAATGAAAATGGTGAAGTCACAAAACTTATCTGTGTAGAAGTTGAATGGAAAAAAAGTGAAGATGGATCTATGAAAATGATTGAAGTAGAAGACTCTGAATTTGAAATTGAAGCTGATCTTGTTCTTCTTGCAATGGGATTTGTTCATCCAATACATGAAGGTTTAGTTAATAATTTAAGTTTAAAATTAGACCAGAGAGGTAATGTTGAAGCTGATGAGATAAGTTTTAAAACATCATCTGATAAAGTTTTTGTTGCAGGTGATTGTAGAAGAGGACAGTCACTAGTAGTTTGGGCTATTAGTGAAGGACGTAAATGTGCAGAACGAATAGATAATTTTCTTAAAGAGAAATAAATTATTTTTATAAATGAATAAATTATTTCATTATTTCTTATGTCCTTCATCAAGATTTACAAGAATTATACTAATTGAAAAAAAAATAGATTTTGATTTATTTATTGAGAATTTTTCTGACCCAACTGAAGATTACTTATTCAAGAATCCAGCTGGTTTCTTTCCAGTTTTAAATACATCTTTTAATGAAAATATAGTTGGATCACTAGTTATTGTAGAGTATCTTCAAAATTTGATGCTCCCACCTACATTAATGATTAAGAAAAATGAAAATGAAATTAGAAGATTACTTTTTTGGTTTGAAACAAATTTTAAAAATGAAATTATAATTCCATTATTAAAAGAAAAAGTTTTTAAAAGATTTGAAAAAAATTCTGTCCCAAGTAGCCATGTTATTAGAGCTGCTAGATCAAATCTAAAATATCATATGCAATATTTTAATTATCTTATAAAAGATCATGATTTTTTTGTTGATGATAATTTGAGTTATGTAGATTTATTTTATGGAGCTAGTTTGACTGTTTTAGATTATATAGATGAATTAAATTTTTTTGAATTTGAAAAGTTAAAAAATTTGTACTCAATCGTAAAATCAAGACCAAGTTTTAAAAAAATATTAGCTGATAGAATTATAGGTGTTAATCCACATTCGGATTATCTTAAATTAGATTATTAAATTTTCGATATTTTATTTATGAGAAGCTTGATTGTTTCTATTTCATCATTTTTGGACAATCTATGTTCCCCATGTTTTTCAAGTATTAATTTAACATCATTTGATTTAGTTATTTTTTTTAAAACTTTTTCACTTAATTTATATGGCACTTCAGTATCCATCATTCCATGATATAAATAAACGCTGCCTTCAAATTCGATTGGTGATTTCAATACAAGGTTATTTTCTCCATCTTTTATGAATTGGTAACTAATCTCTAAATCTTCACTTAATGAAAACTTATTATTGATAATTACTTCTTCTTTTTTTTGATCAGACAAAGTGTTCCAAATAAGCTCTTTTGTAAAATCTGGTGCTACGGCAAGACCTATTAAAGAGTGAACATTTACTAATTTATTTTTTGCTAACGCTAACATGATCCATCCCCCCATAGATGAACCAACTAGTATTTGTGGACCTTTAGTTAATTTAGTAATTATAGTTTTAGCATCTAGTATCCAGTCACTTATTACAAAATCGTTAAATTTTCCAGATGAAATTCCATGACCTGAATAATCAAATCTTAGAAAGGAGTGATTATTTTCAACAGCCCATTCTTCGAGTGCAACAGCTTTTTGACCGGTCATATCTGATTTTAAACCTGATAAGAATACTATTCCTAACTTCTCTCCATCAATTTTGTTGTATGCAATTGTTTGATTATAATTTGTTTTTAAAAATTTTGTCATGTATATAGATTGCATAGAATATGTTAAATAACAAAGTAATATTACAAATAGTTCCTGCCCTCAACAATGGTGGAGTTGAAAGAGGAGTTATTGAAACATCGAAATTTCTTGTTAAAAACAACAATAAATCTATTGTAATTTCCTCTGGCGGAGTTTATGAGCATTTAATCTCAAGACATGGAGGAATTTTATACAAATTAGATGTTCATTTAAAGAATCCTTTAAAATGGAAAAAATTAAGAATTAAAGTAGAAGAAATAATTAAAAAAGAAAAAGTTGATTTGATTCACGTTTGCTCAAGAGTGCCAGCATGGATTACATATCCCATAGCAGAAAATTTAAAAATTCCGTTTGTTACATCTGTACATGGTAGATTAAGAAATCAGAATTTTTTAAAAAATTATTACAATAGTATTTTAATCAAAGGTGATGTGATAATTGCAATCTCAAAACACATCAAGGATAATATTGTAAATGTTTTTCCTAATGTAAAAGATAAAGTGTCTATTGTTTATAGAGGTGTTGATTTAGAAAATTTTAATCTCAATAATATTTCAAATACTAGGATAGTGAACCAAGCCAAATTATTAGGAGTTCGAGATGGTAGTCCTGTAATTTTAATGGCCTCAAGACCTAAAGCTTGGAAAGGGCATTTAATATTTATCAAAGCTTTATCAAAAGTCAAAATAGATTATCAATGTTTTCTAATAGGTGCACTAGATGGGGATGAAAAATTCAAAAGAGATATTTATAAACAAATATCCGAACTTAATCTTGGAAATAAAGTAAAATTAACCAAATCCACAAATGATATTCAATCAGCTTTTGTGTTAAGTGATATTGTGGTAATGCCATCTATTGATCCAGAACCATTTGGTAGAATAATAATTGAGGCTCAAGCTTTAAAAAAAATTGCAATAGGCTTTGATCATGGAGGTATATCTGAGAGTATTATTGATAATGAAACAGGCCTTTTAGCAAAACCCCTAGACGTAAATGATTTAGGAAAAAAAATTGAAACTGCATTACAATTCAATAAAACTCAACGTAAAATTATAAATAATAATGCAATTAAAATTTTAAAAGAAAAATTTAGTTTAGATAAAATGTGTACTGATACTTTAAATTTGTATAAAAATTGCATAGATAAGTATAATTAATTATGACAAATAATATTAATATTAAATTACCAAGTGGGGATATTAAATCATACCCTAATAAAATTACCCCTTCTGATATTGCTGCAGAGATATCAATATCTTTAAAAAAAAATGCTATTATATCTAAAGTTAATAACGAATTATGGGATTTAGATAGATCAATTGATTTTGATTGTGATTTGGAAATAATTACAAAAGGCAATAAAGATTTACTTGAAGTTTTAAGACATGATGCTGCTCATGTAATGGCTGAAGCAGTTTTAGAATTATATCCAGATACTCAAATAACTATTGGCCCAGCTATTGATAATGGTTTTTATTATGATTTTTACAAAGAAGATAATTTCACTCCAAAAGATTTAGAATTAATTGAAAAAAGAATGCATGAAATTGTCGATCGAAATGAAGAAATTATTCGAGAAGTTTGGACACGAGAAGAGGCTATAAATTTTTTTAAAAAAAATAACGAAAAATTTAAATTAGAATTAATTAACGATATACCAGATGATCAAGAGATATCATTTTACAAGCAAGGAAATTTTATTGATTTATGCAGAGGGCCACATTTTAAATCCACCAAAATGCTTGGGCATGCATTTAAATTAACTAAATTAGCTGGGGCATATTGGAGAGGTGACAGTAATAAAGAGACACTTCAAAGAATTTATGGGACTGCTTTTTTTACCCAAAACGATTTAGATAACTATTTGCTAATGTTAGAAGAGGCTGAGAAAAGAGATCATCGTAAATTAGGAAAAAAACTTCAATTATTTCATATGCAGGAAGAGGCTGCTGGATCAGTGTTTTGGCATCCAAAAGGGTGGTCAATATATCTTGAAATTGAAGCATATATGAGAAGAAAACTTGCTGCTCATAATTATAACGAAGTCAAAACACCACAAGTTATTGATAGAACATTATGGGAAAAATCTGGTCATTGGGATAAATTTAAAGAAAATATGTTTATGGTTGAAGGTGAGGGTAATAAAGTTCTAGCTTTGAAACCTATGAATTGTCCTGGACATGTTCAAATTTTCAAACAAGGTGTTAAATCTTATAAAGACTTACCAATTAGAATGTCAGAATTTGGTTCATGTCATAGAAACGAACCCTCTGGAGCACTTCATGGAATTATGAGAGTAAGACAGTTTACTCAAGATGATGCTCACATTTTTTGTACTGATGAACAAATAACAGATGAATCACTAATTTTTTGTGATTTATTGAGAGATATTTATAAAGATTTTGGTTTTGATCAATTAAAAGTAAAGTTTTCTGATAGGCCCGAAGTAAGAGCTGGTAGTGATAAAGTTTGGGACAAAGCCGAAAAGGCTCTTATAGAAGCTGTTAATAAAGCACAATTAGATTATGATTTAAATCCTGGTGAAGGGGCATTTTATGGTCCAAAATTGGAGTTCGTTCTAATTGATGCAATTGGAAGAGAGTGGCAATGTGGAACATTACAAATGGATTTTGTTTTACCTGAAAGACTTGGTGCAACTTATATTGATCAAAAAGGAGAGAAGAAAAATCCAGTAATGTTACATAGAGCTATTTTAGGCTCTATGGAAAGGTGGTTAGGTATATTAATAGAACAGTACTCTGGAAGATTTCCACTATGGTTAACACCTGTTCAGGTTTTTGTATGTACAATTACTGAAAAAGCAAACGAATACGCTTTAGGATTAATAAATGAGTTAGAAAATAATAATATAAGATGTAATGTAGACCTTAGAAATGAAAAGATTGGATATAAAATTCGAGAACATTCAGAAAATGGTTGTCCAATAATTTTAATTGTTGGCGACAAAGAAAAAGATAGTAATACAGTTGCAATTCGAAGACTTGGGTCGAACAATCAAGATTTTAAATTATTTAAAGATTTTCTTGAAGAAATTAAGGTTGAGACTAAACCACCAGATTTAGTTTGAAAATTTTTTCAAAAAGTATATTTTATAACAACAATTATAGGAGAAATTAGTATAAACGACTCAAAATCTAGCTTTTCAGCTAAAGATGGACCAAGAATTAATAATTCAATATCAGCTCAACAGGTCCGATGTATAGATTCTCAAGGAAAACAATTAGGCATACTATCAATTCATGAAGCTCTACAAGCAGCAAGTTCAATTGGTCTTGATTTAGTAGAAATACAACCAAATGTATCACCACCCGTATGTAAGATATTAGATTATGGTAAATACAAATATGAATCGCAAAAAAGAAAAAATGAAGCTAGAAAAAAGCAAAAAACCATAGATGTTAAAGAAATAAAGTTACGTCCTAATATAGATTCTCATGATTTTGATGTAAAAATTAAATCAGTTAAAAAATTTCTTGAAAATGGTGATAAAGTTAAAATCACTCTTAGATTTAGAGGTCGAGAAATGGTTCATCAAGAGCTTGGCAGCAATGTTCTTGATAGAGTAAAAGATGAGACTGATGCATTTAGTAAAATCGAGGCATTACCAAAGTTGGAAGGCAGACAAATGGTAATGGTTTTAGCTCCAAAATAAAAATTTCTATATTTATTGTTGATTAGTTAATAACCATTGTATATAAGCAAGTTGGAGAGTAATTTATGTCTAAATTAAAAACTAAGAGTGGTGCAAAAAAGAGGTTTAAAGTTACATCTTCTGGTAAAATTAAATCAGGTGCCGCATTTTTAAGTCATAATCTTAGAAGAAGGTCTCAAAAAATGAAGAGGCAAGCTAGAGGTACAATGATACTTAGTGATTCTGACACAAAGATAGTTAAACAATTCTTACCATATTCTTAATGGAGTTATTCAATGTCAAGAGTTAAAAGAGGCGTTACTAAACACGCTAGACATCAAAAAATTTTAAAGGCTGCAAAAGGTTATTACGGTGCCAGAAGAAAATTGTTTGGTGTAGCTCTTCAGGCTGTAGAAAAAGCTAGTGCTTATGCATATAGAGATAGAAGAGTTAATAAAAGAAATTTCAGATCTCTCTGGATTCAACGAATAAATGCGGGTGTTAGACAGTTTGATATGAAATATTCTACATTTATCAATGGTTTAAAGAAAAAAGGTATTGAACTTGATAGAAAAGTCCTTTCTGAATTAGCTGTAAATGAACCAGATGCATTCAAATTATTGGTAGATAAAGTTAAAAACTAACTTCTTTATTTAATCATATTTTCGATGAGTGATGATATAAAAGATAAGATTGACTTAATTGCTGAAGAATCTATTACGAAGATCAGCAAATCAAAAAATTTAAATGAATTAGAAGATCTTAGAATTTTTTATTTAGGTAAAAAAGGTTTGGTAACATCTTTTTTAAAAACCATGAAGGATCTAGAACAATCTGAAAAGATTAACATTGGAAAAAAATTAAATTTACTGAAAAATAAATTAATCAATAATATTGAAGAAAAAAAACTTCATTTGAATGATGCATTAATTCAACAAAAACTTTTAGAAGAAAAAATAGACATAACTTTAGAAAATGATCATGAACAATATGGTACATTACATCCATTATCTAAAACTATTGATGAAATATCTGCTATTTTTGCAAACATGGGGTTTTATATAGAAGAGGGTCCTGACATTGAAACTGATTACTATAATTTTACAGCTTTAAATATTCCCCTAGAGCACCCTGCCAGACAAGAACATGACACATTTTATCTTCAACCAAATTCAGAAGGTACTAGAAAAGTATTAAGAACTCATACTAGTCCAGTACAAATTAGAACTTTAGAAAAAATTGACATTGATCAAGAAAAAGAAATTCGTGTCATTGTTCCAGGAAGAACATATAGATCTGATCATGATGCAACTCATTCTCCAATGTTTCACCAATGTGAAGGATTAGTAATAGGAGAAAATATAAATATGAGTCATTTGAAAGGAACTTTGATCGAATTTTTAAAAGTCTATTTTAATAGTAATAACCTTTCTGTAAGATTTAGGCCCAGTTTCTTTCCTTTTACTGAACCATCTGCTGAGGTTGATATAGGCTATAAAAAACTCTCAGATGGAACACTGGATATTGGTCAGGGAGATAGTTGGCTTGAAGTATTAGGATCAGGAATGGTACATCCAAAAGTTTTAGAAGGGGTAGGTATTGATCCGAGTAAATACCAAGGATTTGCTTTTGGAATGGGTTTGGAAAGGCTGACTATGCTAAAATATAATATACCAGACTTAAGGCCTTTTTATGATAGTGATTTAAGATGGTTAAAACATTACGGGTTCCTTGGAATTAACGAGATAAATTTACATTCTGGATTAAATGGTGTGTTTTCATGAAATTCACTTTTTCTTGGTTAAAGGATCATTTGAACACATCAGCAAATGTAAATGAAATAGTTGATTGTTTAAATAAAATTGGACTAGAAGTTAGTAATCTTAAAACCTACAAGACTGATGTTAAAAATTTAAAAGTTGCAAAGATAATTGATGTTAAAAAACATCCAAATGCAGATAAATTAAATGTGTGTATTATTCAATTTGATGAAGAACAAACACAAGTTGTTTGTGGAGCGCCAAATGTAAAGTTAAATAAAAAATATGTTTTTGCACCATCTGGCACTTACATTGGTGGTATTGATTTGACCTTAAAAAAAGCAGTTATTAGGGATGTTGAATCTAATGGAATGCTTTGTTCAGAAAAAGAATTAGAGATTTCAGATGATCATAATGGTATTATTGAATTACCTGAAAGTATAAATTTAAATGAGAATGTTTCTAATTATTTAGGTATTGATGATCCGATAATTGAAATTGAAATAACTCCAAATAGAGGAGATTGTTTAGGCGTAAGAGGAATTGCAAGAGACTTGTCAGCTTTTGGTATTGGGGAATTGAAACCCTTGAAATTAAATAATTTAAATGATGAATTTAATTCTTCAATAAATTGGGAAATTAAACTTCCTGATGATAAAAAATCTTTGTGTCCGTCTATTTTTGGAAGATCTTTTAGAAACGTAAAAAATATAAAATCCCCTCAATGGATGGTTAATAGATTACTTGCTGTAGGTTTAAGGCCAATTTCCTCTATAGTAGATGTAACAAACTATGTAATGATGGATATAGGTCGTCCTTTGCACGCTTATGATGTAAATAAAATTAATGGTAATACTCTTACTGTTAGAATTTCAGAAAAAGGAGAGCAGTTTAACGCACTTAATGGAAAAACTTATGAATTAGATGATTCAATGTTAGTTATAAGTGATGAAAAAGGCGTTGATGATCTTGCAGGGATTATGGGAGGTTTGAGGACAGGTGTTGATGAAAATACAACTGAATTTTTTTTAGAAGCAGCAATATTTTGTCCAATTTCGATTGCTAAAACCGGACGATATTTAAATATTAATTCTGACGCTAGGTATAGATTTGAAAGAGGATTAGATTTCAATTCTCCTGAAGTTGGAGTTATTTATGCATCTAAACTTATCAATGACATATGTGGAGGATCATGTAGTAATATAGTTTCTATTGCTCAAAAGAAATCTAATAAAGACATAATATTTGATTTTAAAATTATAAAAAAGCTTACGGGTGTTGATATTGATGAAAGTAAAGTTGAAGTTATTCTTACAAAGCTTGGATTTGAAGTTAAAAAAAATAATAAAAATTGGAATGTAGTTGTACCTTCATGGAGAAATGATGTTGAAAGAAGTGAAGATTTAGTTGAAGAAATCATTAGAATTTTTGGCTATGAAAAAATACCAACAAATGTTTTACCAGTAAAAAGCTATATTACAAAACCAAGTTTAGGTCTTAAACAAAGATTAAGTCTTTATTCAAGAAAATGTCTTTCAACAAGAGGTTTTAACGAAGTAATTACTTTTTCATTTTTAGATAAATTAAATGCTAAACGATTTGGAGGTGGAGAAGAAAATTTAAATTTAGTTAACCCTATTTCATCAGATTTGTCAGATTTAAGACCTTCCATTATTCCAAATCTGATAAATGTATGTAATGAAAACATTAAAAGAGGTATCACTAATTTATCTTTGTTTGAAGTAGGACCGATATATAAAGGTGATAATTATGAAGATCAGTACAACGTTGTTACTGGGATAAGATGTGGTAATAAAATTAATAAAAATTGGAAAAATAGTGAATTAAAATTTGATTTTTATGATATAAAATCTGATATTTTGGCTGTTTTAAATGTTCTTGAGTTTCCGGTGTCACGGTTAAAAATATATAGTGAAGCACCCAATTATTTTCATCCTGGAAGAAGCGCTTTATTTAAATTAGGTAATATAACTATAGCTTCTTTTGGTCAGATTAATCCTCTTTGTACAAACCAAAAAGATAAAAAAATAGAATTTTTTGCATTTGAAATATATCTAGATAAATTACCGTCAACAAAGAGAAAGGTATTTTCAAAACCATTACTTAAATTAAATTATTTACAATCTCTATCAAGAGATTTTTCTTTTTTAATTGATAATGAATTAAATGTTGAGGATTTAATAAATGAAATTAAATCAGTTGATAAGATATTAATTCAAAAGATTTCAGTTTTTGATGTTTACCAAGGAAATAATATTCCAAAAGATAAAAAATCTGTTTCATTATCTATATTAATTCAACCTGCAGATAAATCATTAACTGATGATGATTTAGAAAAATTAAGTTCTAAAATTATTGATCGTGTATTTAAAACATTTGCAGCAGAAATAAGATCTCATTAATAATTTCATGTTGTTTTGGTGCCGCCAACTGGATTTGAACCAGTGACCTCGTCATTACCAATGACGCGCTCTACCGCTGGAGCTATGGCGGCTTATTTCGAGTTGATCTAGACATAACTCTAGAACTTAATTATTATATAGTAAATTATTATTAATGATGTCAAAAAAAACTATCAATAAAAAAGAAAAACTTTCTTCAGCATTAAAAGAAAATATAAAACTTAGAAAGAAACAAATCAGTAATCGTGATGAAAAAAATATTAAAGGAAAAAGACTTTTAAAAGTTGGATATTCCAGCCTACTTCATAAAAAATTAAATAATGAGTAACGATAGATTAATTATACAAGGGGGTAAGCCACTTTTTGGTGATGTCAAAATTAGTGGTGCAAAAAATGCAGTTTTACCTCTTATTTCCATTTCTTTATTATTCGATAAGAGTTTTACATTAAAAAATGTACCTGATTTAGCAGATACGAGATTAATGATAAAATTAATAAATGCTTTAGGTGTAATGACAAAATTTTATGATGGTGTCATTGATTTTCATGGTGAACCTCAAAATATCGAAGCACCAAAAGAATTAGTATCTAAAATGAGAGCTTCAATTTTAGTGTTAGCTCCTCTTTTATCTAAGAGACATAATGCTCTAATTCCAATGCCTGGTGGTTGTGAAATTGGAGAACGTCCAATCAATTATCATATAGATGCACTAAAACAACTCGGAGCTGAAACATATTTACAAAATGGATTTTTGAGAGCTACTCTACCCCAAGGGAAATTTATTGGAAATGAAATAAAATTTCCTCAAGTGTCTGTTGGAGCCACAGAATGTGCAATCATGGCGGCAACTTTAGCAATTGGTAAAACAAAAATTTATAATGCTGCTCAAGAGCCTGAAATAGTTGATTTAGGTAACTGTCTAAATTTGGCAGGAGCAAATATTAAAGGTTTAGGTACAGATATAATTGAAATAGAAGGTGTTTCAAAATTAAATCCTATCACATATTCAGTTATACCTGATAGAATTGAAGCAGGTTCATTTGCTATAATTGCAGGAATTACAAAAGGTGAGTTAAACTTACTCAATTCAAATCCAAAGGATTTAAAAGCTTTTTTTAAAAAATTAAAACAAACAAATGTGAAAGTTGAAGTTTACAATGATACTGTAAAAATAAAAGGCGTTAGTGAAATTGTTCCAGTTAATATTCAAACTGAACCTCATCCTGGTTTTCCAACAGATTTACAAGCTCAGTTTATGAGTTTAATGTGTATAGCAAATGGAAAATCAGTAATTGAAGAAAATATATTTGAAAATAGATTTATGCATGTCCCTGAGTTGTCTAAAATGAAGGCATCTATTAAAATTGATGGAAATAAAGCTATTGTTGATGGAGTAAAGCAATTACAAGGTGCTTCGGTTAAAGCTACTGATCTGAGAGCTTCTATGTCCTTAATAGCAGCAAGTCTAAATGCAAATGGTGAGAGTGTTGTTAATGATTTATCTCATTTAAAAAGGGGATACGAAAATTTTGAAGAAAAATTATTTAATATAGGGGCACACATAAGATAATCATGAAATCTGAAGATAAACGAAATATTTCCGATCATCTCAATGAATATGATTTTAAAAAATTAAAAATAAAATTTTTAGATAAAGATGAAATAAAAATTTTTTCTACATTATGTCAAGATGCTATATTTTCCATTGATGAAATTATATATAATAAGAGTGATAAAATATTGATTGCAACTTTTTCTAGGTTTTGCTGGGAATTTGTAGGAAAAAAAATAAAAGACGAAACATTTTATCGAGTTGTTTCTGGAATAAGAATTTGTAATGTAAATAAGATAACTTATACAAATAAAGACAAAATCAATTCTTCAAAATTTATAAATTTGCTATCAGTCGATCATGATAAAAATGAAATAACATTAAATTTTTCTTTAGATGTAACAATTAAACTTTTTATAGAAAAAATAGAAATTTATCTAGATGATCTTGACATGCCATGGCCAACTGGTAAAAAACCAATGCATAAATAGACCTATTAATATGAATGATAAAGATATAATTATAGCTCTTCCAAAAGGAAGAATATTAAAACAAGTTTTACCAATTTTTGATAAGGTTGGTATTATTCCTGAAAAATCTTTTTTTAACGAGAAAGATAGAAAATTAAAGTTTGAAACTAATATTCCTAATATAAAATTAATTATTGTTAGATCTTTTGACGTAGCAACATTTCTAATTTATGGGGCGGCACATATAGCTATAATTGGTAGTGATGTTTTAGAAGAATTTAATCATTTTGAAATTTACTCACCTATTGATCTTAAAATTGGTTTATGTAGATTAGTAGTAGCTACCACTAAAGAAATTTTAAGTGATGAAGATCCCTTGACTTGGAGTTATGTTAGAGTGGCAACAAAATATCCAAATTTAACAAGTGAGCATTTTAAAAAAAGGGGTGTCCATGCTGATTGTATAAAACTAAATGGTGCAATGGAACTGGCTCCATCTATGGGATTATGTAGAAGAATTGTTGACCTTTCTGAAAGTGGTGAAACATTAAAAGCTAATGGTTTAATTGAAATTGAAGAGATTATGAAAGTTTCTACAAGATTAGCTGTCAATAGAAATGCATATAAAACAAATTTTAAGGAAATTAATAAAATTATAAAAAAGTTTGAAGGGCTTTTACATGATTAATAATAAAGTTACATATCTTTATTCTAAGGAAGATAATTTTGATCAAAAATTAAATGAATTTTTAAGAAGCAGAAATACTGCAGATATTGATATTGAAAAAATTGTTTTTGATATAACTAGTCAAATAAAAACACATGGTGATAATGCTCTAATTACTATGATAAATAAATTTGATAATATTAGTTGTTCTAATTTAGATGATATAAGAATTGAAAATAAATTATTAAAAAAAGCTTTTGATGATCTTCCAATCGATTTGAAAAATGCTATGAAAATTGCATTTTCTAGAATCAAATCATTTCATGAAAAGCAAAAGCCAAGTGGATTTGACTATGAAGATGAGCTCGGTGTTAATTTAGGATTAAAATATTCTCCTATAAAAAGAGTTGGTTTTTATGCACCAGGAGGAAAAGCTCTTTATCCCTCTTCAGTTTTAATGAATGCGGTACCAGCTTTGGTCGCTGGAGTTGAGGAAAGAGTTTTAGTATCACCAATTAATATTGAAAAAAGTTCAGAAATATTGTTAGCAGCTGCATATTTAGCAGAAGTAACAGAATTTTATAGGATGGGAGGAGCTCATGCTATAGCTGCATTAGCTTTTGGAACTAAAGATTTAAAAAAAGTTGATAAAATTGTTGGTCCAGGAAATGCTTATGTTGCGGAAGCTAAAAGACAATTATTTGGTAAAGTAGGAATTGATTCAGTTGCAGGTCCTTCAGAAGTTTTAATAGTTGCAGATAATAAAAATAATCCAGAGTGGATTGCTATAGACTTATTATCTCAAGCTGAACATGATGAAAACGCTCAGTCTATTTTAATAACTAATGATGAGAAATTTGCTAAGAATGTAGAAAATCAGATTGTTAAATTATTAGAGACATTACCTAGAAAACAAATTGCTTCAAGTTCTTGGTATAATAATGGATTAATATTAATAATTGACAACTTAAATGAATGTATAGATCTAATCAATCAAATTGCTCCTGAGCATTTAGAACTTTGTATAGAAAATCCTAAATTATATTTAGATGATATTAATAATGCTGGATCAATTTTTTTAGGTAACTATACACCTGAAGCTATTGGAGATTATATTGCTGGTCCAAATCACGTTTTGCCAACAGAAGGAACAGCAAGGTTTTCTAGTGGACTTGGTACAAACGACTTTTTACGAAGAACAACTTTTGTTCAATGTAATGAACATAATTTAAATGATCTTGGGAAACATGCAGAAATTTTAGCAGAAGCAGAAGGATTAGATGCTCATAGAATGTCAATATATGCTAGAAGAAAGGATGATTAAAGTTTAATTACTTAATTATTTAATTTTACAATTTATTATTTAAATTATATAACTGTGTTATGGCAAAAGAAGGTGTAATAGAATTTTCTGGGGTTGTTGAAGAGTTACTTCCAAATGCAATGTTTAGAGTAAAACTAGACAATGATCATGAAGTACTAGCACATACAAGTGGAAAAATGAGAAAAAATAGAATTAGAGTGTTGTTAGGTGATAAAGTAACTGTTGAAATGACACCTTATGATTTAACTAAAGGTAGAATTACTTTTAGGTATAAATAGACCAACATAATAATGTTGTCTAACACCAAAAATTTAAAATTTATTTTAGGTTCCTCTTCTCCAAGAAGATTAGAATTATTAAAACAAATTAATTTTTATCCAAATGAAATTTTTAAACCTGAAATTAATGAAGATCCTCAAATAAAAGAACTTCCAATTTTATATGTTAAAAGAATGGCTAAGGAAAAGATGGAGGTTGCAAAAAAAAAATTTCCAAATGATTTGATTTTAACTGCAGACACAATTGTTTATGTTGGTAGAAGAATTATTGATAAAACTAATGAACAATCAAAAGCAATAAAATTTTTAGAGCTTTTATCTGGTAGAAGACATAGAGTTTCAACAGCTTTTAATTTATATTGTAAAGATAAAATAGATTCTTTAAGGGTTGTGACTTCAGTAGTAAAAATGAAAAGATTAACAGATAATGAAATCAGATCTTACATTGAATCAAATGAATGGAAAGGAAAGGCTGGAGCATACGGCATTCAAGGATCTGCAGAAAAATTTATTCAGTTCATTTCTGGTTCATATACTAATATTGTTGGATTACCTTTAAATCAGGTTTATGGATCACTCAATTCAATTGGATATTATAATGAAAAGTAGCTGTATTAATTGTCAGAAAGAAATTGATAAACAAGATAAATATTTCCCATTTTGCTCAGATAAATGTAGTAAAATAGACTTGTTTAGATGGTTGGATAATAGATATGTAATATCTAAAGACATAGATTGTGACAACTAATTCTTTTCTA
>ENA-OSEY01000913-OSEY01000913.1-marine-metagenome-genome-assembly--contig:-NODE-913-length-20887-cov-5.478136_pt1 | contig 20887 bp, 19 predicted proteins | sample MGYA00248465_ERZ534230 | MGnify/ENA primary metagenome ERZ534230 (study PRJEB26409, sample SAMN06344110) | marine metagenome | isolation source: Sea water from surface | place: Atlantic Ocean:Southern...
TCTGCTGGTGAATCATTAGCTGCTGGAGTTATTTTTACATTACCAGCTCTTTTACTTATAGGTTATTGGGATACCATTAGCTATTGGGAAGTAACAAAAATTGCTATGGTTGGTGGAATTTTAGGTGCATTATTTACAGTACCGTTGAGAAGAGCGTTAATTTTAAAAGCAAAACTTCGCTTTCCTGAAGGTGTTGCAACAGCAGCTGTGCTAAAAACTGGTCATGAGACTGATGCAGAAAAATCTCAACAAAGTTTGAAAATAATTGGTATATCCGCTCTTGTTGGAGGATTTGTCAAGCTTGGAGAGTTGGCTTTTAGTATTTGGTCGAGTGCATTGGGTGGCGCTATAGCTATTAAAGGAGCAATATTTGGTATGGGAGCGAGTCTATCACCTTCATTGTTTAGCGTTGGTTATATTGTTGGTAGAAATATTGGTATTCTCGCCTTTACAGGAGGATTAATATCATGGGCTGTTGCCATACCTATCTATTCTTATCTATATGGATTTGAAGGAGACAATTATTTTGAAAGTGCCAATGTAATCTGGAATGCTAAGATACGTTATCTTGGTGTTGGCGCAATGGTTGTTGGTGGTATTTGGTCTGTTATTCAGCTTGCTAAACCGCTAATTGAAAGCATTCAACTAAGCTTAAAAACACTTAAAGAGAGTTCAGATAATATCTCATTGGAAGAAAGAGATCTACCAATCAACTATGTTTTCGTAGCTATCATAGCAATGCTAGTTCCAATCTCTCTTACTTACTTTGGAATTATAGGTTCATGGACATCTGCAATTATATTGTCATTTGTTATGCTTATTTTTGGCTTTTTATTCTCAGCAGTTGCAGCCTATATGGCTGGAGTAGTTGGATCATCAAATAATCCTATTTCAGGAGTAACAATTGCAACTATTTTATTTAGCTCACTTTTAATCATAAGCTTCTTTGATATTGATTCTTCAAAAGGAGCTGCAGCTGCAATACTAATTGGTGCTGTAGTGTGTTGTGCTGCTGCTATTGGAGGTGACAATCTTCAAGATTTAAAGACAGGAAATATCGTTGGAGCAACACCTTGGAAACAACAATTAATGCAATTGGTAGGTGTTGTTAGTGCCGCCTTAACTCTTGGAATAGTTTTAACACTACTACATGAAGCATATGGTATTGGTAGTTCAGACTTACCAGCCCCTCAAGCTGTTTTGATGACTAATGTAGCAAATGGAGTATTTGCAGGTAATTTGGAATGGGGAATGATTTATGCCGGAGCAATTTTAGGAATAATTATTATTCTAATTGACCAATATCAAGCTTACAGAAAAGCAGATTTCAGAGTACCAATTCTAGCAGTAGCAATAGGAATCTATCTTCCTATTGAACTAACTCTTCCTATATTTATTGGGGGAATGTTAAACCATATTGCAAGTAAAACTGCATCTGAAGAAGGTAAAAATAATGGATTATTAATTGCTTCAGGATTAATAACTGGTGAAGCATTAATGGCTATTTTTATTGCAGTTCCTCTGTTCTTTGATAAAAACTACTGGCCAGAATTATCTTTACCATCTCCTTTTAATGATTTAGTAGGAATTGCTATAATAGCAATTATTCTTCATAGGTTATTTTTAGTAGCTAAAAAATAGCTAGAAACCACTGATAGTAAATTTAGTCTTATTCTTCAGTTTCTTGCTTTGATTAAGAGCTTTATCATAAGAATTGAAATGATTGCTTCTTACATAATATATCATTTTACCATTTTTAAAAACTTGGTCAATTTGGATATTGTTAATTTTTTCTTCCGATAATGCATCTTTCAATATTGTTGCATTTTCAATTGAAGAAAATGCTCCAAATTGAATGAACCACACTCTATTGGCTGATTTTTTAAATGCATTTTTTTTAACTTTATTAGTTGATAATAATTTTTGATAAACTTTTAATGAATCAGATTCCCCTGCTGCATCCAAGGACTTAAATAATAGATCTTTGGACGACTGACTTAAAAGATGAGTTGGTGCATTTAGATTAAATTCTTTTAATATATTTGAGGACGTAATATAGGAACCAGTTGCATAAAACATTTCAGCTTTTTTAAGCTTTGAAAGCCATACATAATCCGAGTCTTCATTTGTATTGATGATGCGTTGATAAATTTGTAGTGCCTCATTTGCATTAGTTAGTTTGGTGGCTCTTTCATACTCCAGAGCCAAATCTTTGCCTTGGGCAAATACACCACTTGATATTGCGATAAATAAAAAAAGATTATTTAATAATTTCATCTTTAATCATTTCGTTACATAATGAAGAAATAGATTTTCTTACTTCAAAACTTTCAGATTCTAATTTTAGTTTGTTTAATCTAATTGAGTGACATGTATGATTACTTTTCATAAATCTATCAACTAAATCATTGGCATCAGCGACTTCATTTTTTTCTAAAAGAATATCTACTAATCTATTTAAGGCAAAACCGTCAAAGCTATTTTCTAATAATTCTCTATACAAATTTTCAACTTCATCATACTGTTTATTATCAAATAATATATTTTCTATTTTATTATACGCCATTGTTCTTTGTGATGGTTTATGTTTAGCATATAGCTTGTAATGTGAAATTGCTACAGCTGCATTATCTTTATTATGATTGGCAAGTTCTAAGGCTGACTCTGGATAAATATTTTCAGCAGCTGCACTTTTTTCAAGATAATGTACATAATTTTTGATTTTATCTTTTGACTTATAATCCATTGCTATGTAGTAATTCAACATAGATTCATCATTTTTCTTATGATGGATATCTACTTTCATTAACTTTTTTTCATGCCTCAAGGCTTCTTTCCAATTTTTATTTTCTGTAGCAATATCTTTGAGCTTTAATAAAGCCCATTTATTTGATGAATCCATATTTAATATGTTATTTAACTCTTCTTCAGCTTTAGAAATATTACCACTTTTTATAAAATCTTTTGAAAGAGCAGTATGTGCTTCAATTTTTTTTGATTGTGAAATATGTGGTCTTAGAATCACAGTTTGATGAATTTTTATTGCTTGATTGACATCTTTTTCTCTTACAAGATCTCCAAGCAGTAAGAAAGCATCAATATTGTTTGAATCTTTTGAAATAATTTCTCTTAAAAGATGATAAGCCTTATCCTTTTCTCCGTTAACTAAAGCTTTAAGTGCATTATTAAAAGCTTCAGCATCAGTAGGAATATTTTTAGATCGATTACTAACTAATAAGAAAATTATTAAAGATAAAACTACAACGATGATTATGAAAATTTGCAGATTGCTTAAAGCAGAAAATTCCAAAGAATTACTCCTTATCGGAAAAACTAAATTCTTCGCCAACAGCTACATTTCTAAGACCATCAAGCTCTTCTGAAATTTCTTTATTTGATTTAACTAACTTTGAAATTTCAGATCTATATGAAAAAACAGATTTGAGAGAAATTATATAACCAATAATTACACCAATCATAATAAAGCCAATAAACGCAAGATATCCGGGAATATCGTAACCATTATCTCTAAAAAAGTAAATAGTTATACTTTCACTATTCCTATCAAACAACAAGAAAGTTCCGGCCAATATAGCTAACAATAATAAAACTCTAATCACTCTAAACATTATGCTCCTGTAATCTCTTTACCGTGCAATATTACACCTGTTGCGTCAGATATTTCAACAGGTACGATATCTTTGATATTACTATTATTTTTCTCAATTATCACCCATTCATTGGAATCAGTTCTACCAGCCCAATGCAGATTAGATTTTTTACTTTCTTTTTCAATTAATACTTGCTGGAAAGTTCCTACCATGTTTTGATTAAGTTCCAACGTATGTTTTCTTTGAAGAATTAACATTTCATCAAGGCGAGATTTTTTAATGTCCTCTGAAATATGATCTGAAAATTGTTCAGCTTTTGTGTAGGGTCTTGGTGAATATTTAAATGTAAATGCAGAATTAAATTTTATTGCTTCCATTAAATCTAAAGTTTCTCTGAACTGTTCATCTGTTTCACCTGGAAAACCAACAATAATATCTGTTGAAAGACCACAATTTGGCATGATTTCTCTAATCTTCATTGCCATATCATAAAAATGCTCTCTGGTGTAAGTTCGATTCATTCTCTTAAGCACTTCGTTTGATCCAGATTGCATAGGAAAATGAACATAATTACAAATATTTTTTCTTGATGCCATTACTTGAAGTAATTCTACATTTATGTCCTGAGGATGTGGTGAAGTATACCTAATTCTTTTCACACCATTTATATCCGATACAGCCAATAATAAATCTGAAAAAGATTTACCTTCAAAATTGTAAGAGTTAACATTTTGACCAAGAAGAGTAATTTCAACAAAGCCTTGATCAACAGCCTTTTTGACCTCCTCAATAACACTTTCTACGCTTCTACTACGCTCTCTTCCTCTAGTAAAAGGAACTATGCAAAATGAACAAAATTTATCACATCCTCGCATAATCGAAACCCAGGCATTAAATGTATCTCCTCTACTAGGAAAAAGATTTTCATATACCTCATATCTTGAAAGCTTTGTATCAACAATACTCTTATTATCTTTAACATGTCTATTAATTAAATCAGGAATTTTTCTATAAGAATCAGGACCAAGAATAATATCTACATAGGGTTTATTTTTTAGTAAATCATCTTTTAAGTTCTGAGCCATACAACCTAATACACCAATTATCAAGTGAGGCTTATTAAGTTTTATTTTATGAAGATTACCAAGCTTTGAATGTACTTTAGTTTCAGCATTTTCTCTTATAGCACATGTATTTAAGAAAATTGCATCTGCTTCATCATAATTAGCAGTTTTTTCAAGACCAAGATTTGTCAAAATACCTTCGACAAGTTCTGAATCTGCAACGTTCATTTGGCAGCCATAAGTTTCTAAGGCGAATTTTTTAATTACTGAGGAGTCCATTAATCAATATAGCCTGTAAAAAAATATTTTAGCGGATCTACTGTTTTATTATTCTTGTGAACTTCATAGTGTAAATGGAATCCAGCAGCTCTTCCGCTATTTCCAGATTTTCCAATTTTATCTCCACGTTTAACTTTTTGACCCTTTTTGACGTTAATTTTCCAAAGATGAGCATATACGGTTTCATATCCATAACCATGATCAATTTTAATATATCTACCCCATCCTGAATCATACTGTGCTTTTGTGACAACTCCATCACCGGTTGCTACAACATCTGTATTAAGATTAACTGGGAAATCAAGACCAGAATGCATTCTTCTTTTTCCATCGATTGGGTCTGTTCTATATCCATATTTTGAACCTATATATCCTTTAACAGGAGATATGGAAGGAATGTGTCTATACATAGTTTCATTTGATTTAATCTTATTGAAAATAGTATTATAGCTATCTTTCTGGATATTTATAGCAAAAGCTAATGAATCTACTCTGTCCTTAAGCAACATTATAGTACTGTCATCAATATCTTCAATGAGTATATCCTTTTCCGCTGAACCTCCAACGCCTTGAGCTTTAACATCATCGCTTAATGGTGCTAAAGTAGCATAAGTTCTTAATTCTGAATCTTTTTCTTCAATTAACTTTAACTCTTCTTCAAGTTGTGCAATTTTATTCAATAATTCTTGCGAAACTTCTGAATATTTTTCATCCGTTTCTTCCAACTTTATCTTGAAATACTCATCCGAAAACCTTAAAGATAAGGAATAATTTAAACCAATAAATGCGGCTGTAAATACTCCCAAAAAAATTAAAAAATTTGATAAAGAAAAATTTATTTGGTGCAATCTATCAGATGATAGAAATTGAAAAGAGAACTTTTTTTTATTCATCATCAATTATCTCTTTATTTTCTGAATTATTTTCATGATTTATTTCTTTTTTTAAATCTGCAATTTCTGATTTAATAGATTCAACGCTATCAACAATAGAAAGATATTTTTTATCTCCAACAAAGTTCAAAACATTTTTTTCTTTTGTTTTAGAAAATACGTATAAGCCTAATTTAACATAATGACTAGATAGTTTTCTTTCTAATTGAAGTACATCTATTCTCAATTTACTTGTGTGCGTAAATTCCTCAGCTTTTTCTGAAGCTACAATACTCCACTCTGTAATGTTCTTTTTTAAATCTTCCCAAAAGTTTGCCATAGTTCAGAATTTAATAGAACCGAGATAGATAGCAAAGGTTAAAAGATGCTCCCAATTTCAATGAAATCAGGAGCGATCTTTTTTTATGGTAGCCAACCAAAATTATTCAAAAATTCCTTTTAAAAGTGTCGATATACTTTTTTTAATGCCACTAACGTCTTTTATTTTTAAAGAAGAGGATTTGTCTTCTACATTGAATATTGGCCAAGCTAATAAGCCAAAAAGTGTAATATATTCTCTTTTGTCCTCTAAATTTTCTTTATAAACAATATTATTAATCTTCATTAGATCTACAGGAACATCTGCAAAATGTTTTTTAAAGAGCAAATCTAGATTTCGAATTTTAGATCCACCTCCAGAAAGCTTTATTCCTGACTTAAAGTCAGTAATTGATTTTCCAATATTTTTTAATTGTACTTCAATTTGATCAATGACATCTTCAAATCTTAATTCAACTATTTTTGAAATTTCTTTTTCATTCACATTTTTCTTTAAATCATCATTTGGAATTTGAACTTCAAAAACTTTTGAATCATCTGCAAAATCTGAAAAAGCAGAAACATGTTCAATTTTTACTCTTTCAGCCTCTGCAATCGACGTTTGAAGATATGCTGCTAAATCTTTTGTTACTAATCTAGATCCGATTGGAATAACTTTGGAGTGAATCAAATAATTATCTTTAAAAATCAAAATATTTGTTTTATCAGATCCTATGTCAACAAAGATTACGCCTAATTCTTTCTCATCATGTGTTAAATTTGATGATGAAGCAGCATATCCATCAAATACTGGAAATGGTTCAATACTTAAGTCTTCATTAAAACAGTAATCTAATTGAGAAAGATTAAAATTTCGAACATGGATGACGTGGGCTTTAGCATCAATAGACTTACCAACCATTCCTATAGGGTTTCTTATTAATGGAGAACTTCCAATATAATATCCTTGCTCTATGTTATGTAAAACATATCTATCAGACGAAACTTGAACGTCAGAGCATTGATTAAGTAGTTTTTGTTTTATTTCTTCATCAATTTCAAAGTCTGTATTTTCCCTAGAACGAATTCTTGTTGATGAATTTATAGATCTCACTCCACGTCCAGAAACTGATACCCAGGCATCCTCATCAATGTTGATTTTTGCATCTTTTTCCATTTTTTCTATCAAAATTTCAAGATGTGATAGTAATAAATCTTTATCAACGATATCTCCGCAATCAATGCTTTTACTTTGAATTTCTGCAATAGATAAAACTTCAATTTTACCATCCGGTTGAATCCTACCAACAGCACTTTTTATACTGTGCGACCCTAGGTCAAATGCTACTTGAATTTTGTTTCTCATTATACTTCTTTTACAATTACTTGGTTGTTAAATCTCAAATCAATGTATCTATAATCTGTAATATTTTTTTCCTCTTTTAAAGCTTCTTGGAAAGACTCTAAATATTTTATTTTTAATTGAAGATTTTGAGATCCTAAAAATATTCTAGTTCTACCATTCTTTAAAATGATTTCATATTCGCTATCTTCATTAAAAACAAACTCAGAAATATTATCATAAATTATTGAATGATTATCCTTAGTAAACTTCATAAGGTTTATAGAGCTTAATACATTAGTAGATGCAGTTGTTGATCCTTTTGGATACAATTCAGGATTTGATTTAAAATTGCTTAAAATCGGTAAAGATAAATCGCAATATTCAACTGGTAAACACACACCCTCTGAATCTAAAATGATTAATTCATCACTACTTATTAGCGCTATAGGCTCTCTTTCATAGATTGTAATATCAATTGTTGAAGGAAACTTTCTTGAAATTTTGCAATCTATGATATGGTCAAATTTTAACATTTCATTTTTATAATTTCCTAATTCTGTATCAAATATATTATATGACTTTAAAACATCACTTTTTTCCTCGATTATTGATTGATCAAAAAAATTGGTGCCATAAATATTTATCTCATCTATATCGTATATTTTCTTAAAGTTTGACCAATTAAATGACAATGTACAAAGCACAATAATAGAAAATAAAAATGCAGTCATGCTCAATATAGAACTATAGAATTGTTTTAACATAATCCCTCTATTTCCTCTTCATTAAAACCCATCAGCTTAACTTCAAGTGAGAGATTAACATTGAATTTATCTTTGACCTCTTTATGTGCTTTTTTTATTAACATTAGCATGTCTTTTGATGTAGCATCTCCATCATTAATAAAAAAATTAGCGTGTTTTTCGGATATTTTAGCGTCCCCAATACTGAAACCCTTTAAACCTGCCTCATCCAAAAGCTTTCCAGCTGAATTATTTTTAGGATTTTTAAATAAACTTCCAGCTGATCTTTTGTTCAAAGGTTGAGATTTTTTTCTACCGCTTTGAGCCTCAATAAAGTTTTCTTTAATAATATCTTTATCTGCTTTTTTAAGATTGAATTTTGCTGATAATAATATATCATCTTTATTGAATGAAGACTGTCTGTAAGAAAAATTTAAATCTTTCTTTTGAATTTTTTGAATTTCACTTTTCGAATTTATTACTTCAACATGAATTAGGTTTTCTGAAATCTCTCCTCCCCATGCTCCAGCATTCATTATCAAAGCTCCACCCAATGTACCTGGAACTCCATTTAGATTTTCTAAACCAATTAAATTATTTTTTACTGCATGTTTAACAATTTTTCCGAGCATTGTGCCACATTCTGCGTAAAGAATATTATCATCAACTTCTATTTTTTTTAATGAATTTTTTAAAGAAATAACCGCACCTCTTATTCCATTATCGCTTACAAGGACATTTGAACCTGAACCAAGAATTGTTAGTTGGATTTTATTTTCATTAATGATTTCAATTACCTTAATTAAATCCTGCTTACTTTTAGGAAAAATCATCAAATCTGCTGGACCACCTATTCCATAGGTAGTATGTTTTTTAAGAGATTCGTTCATTAAACATAATGAAGCTGTCTTATTATTAATTTCGTTCATAACAGTTTCAATCATTGTAATGTTTTCCTAGCTCTTCAGCATATCTCCAAATGTTTCCAGCTCCCATCGTTAAAAAAATATCTCCCTTAACTCCTCTAGACTTTACTTCCTCAACAATATCTTTTGAGGAAACATATGAAACATTCTTGTAGTTTAATTTTAACATTTCATTAATTATTAAATCTGAAGTAGTAGAATTATCCTCTTTTTCTCTAGAGCCAAAAATCTCAGTAATCATAACATTATCTGCTATCATTAAAGCTTTTGCAAAATCCTTATAAAATTCTTTTGTTCTTGAAAAAAGATGTGGCTGAAATATGACATTTAAATTTTTATTCCAATTGCTCTTTACAGTTTCTATCACATTTTGAACTTCAACAGGATGATGTGCATAGTCATCAATAATCATTATATCTTTGTTTGCTTTTATATCAAACCTTCGCTTAACACCGCTGAAATTACTAAGTGCTTTACATGCGCTTTCTAAATCAATTCCCATTGTTTCACAAACTGAAAGTGCTGCAAGAGCATTATAGACATTGTATTTACCTGGTACTGAAAGATTAACTGAAAATATTTGATCCTTCACTTTTACATCAAATGAAATAGTGCCGTTTTCTTGATGCAAATTTTCTGCCTTAATATCCAAATTCTGACTTTCGATTCCATAAGTGATTAAAGGTTTATCTATTTTTGATAATATTGATGCGACATTATTGGAATCTTTACATGCACAAACAGTACCGTAGAAAGGTACTGAATTTGCAAATTGAAGAAATGTATCTTTTAAATCATCAATATCATTGTAACATTCAATATGTTCAAAATCGATATTGTTGATAACCGCAATTGTTGGACTCAAATGTAGCAAGCTTTTATTATACTCATCAGCTTCAACAACAAATGTGTCACCTCCTCCTAAAACTGAATTTGATTCTAAAGATTTAACAACCCCGCCAACAATAATTGTGGGGTCTAAATTCATAGATTTTAAAATAGTACCAACCATTGATGTTGTAGTGGTTTTTCCATGAGTACCTGCAATAGCAACTGTAGAATTATTAAGCTTAGCTATTTCCGAAATCATTCTTGCTCTAGAATAAACTATTATATTTTTGGCTAATGCTTCTATCAACTCAGCATTATCTTTTGGGATAGCATCAGAGTATATTACTAGCTCAGCATCAGAAATATTTTCTTTATTATGACCAATAGATACATTTATTCCCAAATCAATTAGCCTCTGAACGTTTGGTGAGTCAGCAATATCAGAACCTGAAACCACAAATTCCTTATTTTTTAGCAGCTCTGCTATTCCACTCATTCCAATTCCACCTATTCCAATAAGATGTACTTTTTTGATACTATAAAGCATATTTCTTTTCCATAATAAAGTTAGAAATAATTGACAAAGTGTCTGGAACATTAACATTCTTAAAATTGCTTTTCATTGAACCTAAAATTCTATCATCTTGAGACAAATTTTTTAAAGTTGACACTAAAGTCTCATCATTGAAATCATCTTCTTTAATTAATTTTGAACAAAAATTATCTTGAAGGAATTTTGCATTAAAATGCTGATGATTTTCCGACGAAAATTTAAATGGAACTAATATTGAAGGCTTTTCAAATTTTATTAATTCAGCAATGGTCATTGCACCAGATCTTGAAAGTACCAAGTCAACACTTTGGTACAAAGAGGACATTTCATTACAGTAATCATAGATGATTATATTGTTTCTATTTAAATGTTTTAGAGACTCATAATTATTTTTGCCAACTATCCATACAATGTTAATGAAATCTAATTTATCATTCTCCAAAGCTATCTTAATTTTTCGATTTAAAAATTGAGATCCTTGACTTCCACCAAAAACCAATAAAGTCCTTAAATCATTATTCATATTTATATTTATGCTTTTACTTTTATGTAGAAGAACTGGATTCCCTGAAAAAATAGTATTTGTTTTATTTAAATATTTTTCAGCATCTTTGAATCCTAAAAAAACTGCTTTTGCATTTTTACTAAAAAATTTTGTCACAACTCCCGGATAAGAATTTTGTTCATGTAACACATAAGGAATTTTAAGCATTCTTGCCACTTGCAGAGGCAGAAAGGATGAATATCCTCCGGTGGAAATAACCAAATTAGGTTTTTGTTGTATGAAAAAGATTAATACACTAAAAAATCCAATGATAATGTTTATTCCTACTTTAATATTTTCAAATAATGATTTAATGGAAACTTTTCTATTTAGACCAGAAATGCTAATAAGCTTGAAAGCAATACTTTCACTATGAATTTTTGAGCTTTCAATGCCCTTTTTTGCTCCAATAAAAGAAAAACAAAAATCTGACTTTGAATGAAGATCTTGTTTAATAGCCATTAATGGATAATAATGCCCTCCTGTTCCTCCTCCACATAATAAAATATTCATTTTAGGCATTTACTCTTAATCTCCATCTTTTAACATTAAGCTTTCTTTGTGCTTTACTGATATTTAGCAATATAGCAATCATCATTAAATTGATGATTAATGAAGATCCTCCGTAACTAATAAATGGTAGAGGAACTCCTGTAACTGGAATAACTCCTATCACAACGCCAATATTTATAAAAGCATAAATCGTAATACTCAAACCAAAACCAATGGACAACATTATTCCAAAAACATCATTTGATTTTTTTGAGATTTGCACAGCTCTATAAAAAATAATGTAATAAACTAACATTAAAATACTACCTGCAATAAAACCTAATTCTTCACCAATAATAGCAAAAATAAAATCTGTATGAGTTTCAGGTAAGTAAGAATATTTTTGTATGCTTTCTCCAATACCCATTCCTGACAATCCACCCTGCTTAAGGCCAATCAAAGCCTGATTTGATTGATATCCAATCGAAGCTGATGAACCTGAAGAATCTATGAAAGATAAAATTCTACCTAATGCATAGTTTTTCTCATTTAAAATGAAAATTCCAATAGCACCTATAGAAAAAACTCCTATTGTTGCCAATTGAATAAAAGATGCTCCACCAACAAATAACATTGCAAAAGCAATAGTTAATAAAATTAAAGTTGTAGAATTATCTGGTTGAATAATAATCATTAAAGCCACTGGTATTATTGCTAACATTGGATAAAAAATACCTTTAACAAATTGCTTCATTTGTTTATGGTTATTATCAATATAACTGGCTAAAAAAAGTATCATAGAAAATCTTGCTACATCAGATGTTTGAAAAGAAATAGGACCAATTGATAGCCATCTACAAGAATCACCTGAACAGCCTTGAAACTGTGTATATACAAGTAAAAGAAATGAAGTAAATAATAAATAAGGAGATAAAAACTGTAATTTTCTATAATTAATCTTAGTTAATAAAACAAAGATAAAAAAGGCTGGAATAAGTTTAATCATCTGACTAACTAAAAAGTATGTTCTCGAATCTCCTCCAGTAATTTCTAATGACTTAACCCAACTTGCACTAAAAAGCATAAATAACCCAAAAGATATCAATGCAATCACTGCTATGAATAATACTCTGTCTTGACCTTGCTCTTTAATATTCATGCATAAAACCTTTCTACAATATTTTTAAACTTTTTACCTCTTTCTTTATAATTATCAAATTGATCAAAGCTTGCACAAGCTGGCGAGAGCAATACTACACTATTTTCTACAGCACTTTCTATTGCAACCTGAACTGCATCTTCAAATTTTTCGATTCTTTCAAGACTGATATCCTTTGGAAGAGAATTATAAATTTTATGTGAAGCTTCACCATAAACTACAATTTTTAAAATACTCTTTTTAAATAATGATATATCGCTAAAGTCATCTTCTTTTGGAATACCCCCTAGTATTAAGATTACTTTTCCTGAAATAGATTCAAGTGCTTTTTTTGCTGAATCAATATTTGTTGATTTTGAATCATTAATAAAATCAATTCCATTATATGAAATAAAGTGTTCAAATCTATGTTCCAATCCTTCAAATTCCCTTACTGCCCTACAAATATTCTTTTGATCAATTCCAACTTTTCTTGCTATTTCGGCAGCAATAATAATATTAGATACATTATGAATACCTTTTAATGAAATATCTTCTATATCAATTGATATACTGTTTCCATTTGAAAGAATTTTATTTGTATCATAGTAATAATATCCTTTTTCTTCACTGATAGAAAATGGAATTATATTTTTATCATTACTTTTAATTCTTTCATTTAAAAAATTATCGTCGAAATTAAATAAACAATATTTTGCATTTTCGAAAATCTTTATCTTGGTTTCAAAATAATCTTCAAAAGAATCATATCTGTCCATATGATCTAACGATATATTTAAAATGACTGAAATATCTTTTTTAAGTTTTGAGCAATGTTCCAGTTGAAAACTGGATAATTCTAAAATACAATAATCAATATCATTTTGATCGTACAATTTGTTCTCAAGAACAATTTTTGAGAATGGAATACCAATATTTCCAGACTTTAGAACGTTCATTTCTTTACTAAGTATTTCTGTTACAAGAGAAACTGTAGTTGTTTTACCGTTTGTACCAGTAATACAAATATTTTTTGTTTTAGAATGGTTTCCGGCAAATTCTATCTCACTAATAACCGGAATTTTTTCAGAATTAATTTTATTCATTATTTCTGAATCATTAGGAATACCAGGTGATTTAATTATTAAATCAGATTCCAAAATTTGATTAGAATGAATGCCAATCTCAACATCAATACCTAACATTTTTAAATCATCAACAAACATTTCATTAACGTTTGTATTTGAATCCGATACAAAAACATTATTTTTCAAACTTTTAGCTAATTTAGCAGACCAATATCCACTTTTACCTAATCCTAAAATTCCTATATTTTTTCCCTGAAACTTCATCGATTTTGTTTTCTTATATAAGCTGGAACATCTAGATCAGCACTTTGATCAAAATCATCAAAGACCAAAGTTGGGCCATCATTTTCATCATCAAAATTTTCATCATTTAATGAGTTTTCATTTTTTTGATTATATAATGTTGTATTAGACGTTTCCATTAAGTCGTTAGTATTTTTGTGAAATTCATTTTTTTGAATTTCTTTTTTATATTCAATGTCTTCTATTGGTGTTCGATTAAATCCTGTTGCAATCACAGTCACTTTTAATTCATCGTCCATATTTTCATCAACTACGCATCCGAAAATTAAATGTACTTCTTGACCTGCTTCTTCATAAATAAGCTTTGTTGCTGCATCAACTTCACGCATGGTCATTTTTTTATTTCCAGTAACATTTACCAGGGCTGCTTTTGCTCCCTTAATTGACTGATTATCTAAAAGCGGGCTACAAATTGCCTGTTGAGCAGCTAATACAGCCCTTTCTTCACCTCTTGCAGTTCCAGTTCCCATTACAGCATCTCCCATTCCACTCATAACGGTTTCCACATCAGCAAAATCAATATTAACATTTCCTTGCTTGTTAATGAGGTCTGAAATACTTTGCGCAGCTTGTAAAAGCACTGAATCTGATTCTGCAAATCCCTCTTCTAAGGTAGTATTATAATCAATCACGGAAAGTAGTTTTTCATTTGGTATTACAATCAATGTATCACAAAAGTTCCTCATTGTTGAAATTCCTTTCATAGCAGCTGACATTTTTTTTGGACCTTCAAAATTAAACGGTAGAGTAACGATACATACTGTCAATATACCAAGTTCTTTACAAATTTTTGCTACAACTGGAGCTGCTCCAGTTCCTGTTCCACCACCCATTCCTGCAGTAACAAAAACAAGGTCTGATCCAGCAACAATTGATGAAACAGCCTCCTTATCATGCATTATTGCTTTCCTTCCAATTTCAGGCTTTGCTCCAGCACCCAATCCTTTTGTTAAATCTTTTCCAATTTGAATTTTAGTTTCAGCAGGGTTGCTATCTAAATCTTGTGCATCTGTATTGATTGCAATAAACTCAACACCTTCCATACCAGACGTAATCATTCTATTTATTGCATTACCTCCTGCTCCACCAACTCCTAGGACCTTTATCCTAGCTTTTTGCGTTGAAAATTCATCAAATTCAAATAACATAATTATCTCCTTATTCTTTTAACTCTGCTTTTAATATACAGATTGATTTTTTTTCTATTTTTGTGCCAGCCTCTATACTTTGGCTAACAATTAATCCTCTTCCACTAATTTGGGGTTTAATTCCAGCTCTTTTTAATTCTGAAAATGCATCACGAACTGTTTTGCCAATTAAGTTTGGCATTTCTACATATTCAATTTTTCTTTCAAGGTTTTTTTGAATTAAGATTGGTTCATTTTTAAGTTTTTCTTTATTAGATCTTGAAACTGTGATTGATTTATCAATATTTATTACTCTATCCATCACAGATTTAAATACTGGAGCCGAGGACATAGAACCCCAGTGTAAATTTCTGGAGGCATCAGGGCTATCAAGAATTATTAAACACAATAATTGAGGATTTTCTGCAGGAAAAAAACCCACAAAACTTGATATAAATTCTTTTTCTGAATATTGTCCATCTATCAATTTTTTAGATGTACCAGTTTTCCCAGCAACATTCCAACCAGCTACATTAGCAAGCTTTCCACTTCCATTTTCAACAGTATGAGATAACATTAAACTTAATTTTTCAGCATTTGATTGAGATAGCACTCTTTTTTTTGTATTTCTTTGATTCTTAATAATAGTATCATCGTGTTTCTCAATTTTTTCTACTACATAAGGTTTTAACATAAATCCACCATTCGCAATTGCTGCATATGACATAGCAATTTGTAATGGAGTTGCTGAAACCTCATACCCAATAGGTATACTGTGCATTGAGGATAGACTCCATTTTGAAGTCTCTCTAAAAATTCCAGCAGGTTCGGTTGAAGAATCAAAACCAGTTTTTGCTCCAAATCCAAACTCTCTTGCCTGATCATAAATGCTTTTCTTTCCTAACTGTTCTGCAATTTTGATGGTTCCTATGTTGCTTGAAAATGCTAGTATCTCCTTAACATTCAATACAGAATGAGGCTCAGAATCTTCAATCATTTTTATATTATGAAAATTATAAGGACCTTCAACATTATACTCATCGTTCAAATCTATATCATTCTCTAAAGCTGCAGCCATTGTTACAATTTTAAATGTGGAACCAGGCTCAATTAAATCAGTAACAATCTTATTTTTTTGTAATTCAATATCAAAATCATTTGGAGAGTTTGGGTTATAATCTGGTAGATTTACCATTGACAATATTGCACCTGTTTGAGGATTTAAAATTAATCCCATTGATGCTTTAGCACCTACTTTTTCCATTTGAAGAATTAATTCATCTCTTAAAATTGCCTGATACTCTTTATTAATTGTTAAAACTATGTCAGCACCATTTTTAGCTTCTTCAGTTGGCAAGGTTGGATCTGAAATTCTGTCTCCTAAACCGTTGCGCTTTGACAACTTAGATCCGCTTACTGGCTCTAGGAATTTATTATACTTTGCTTCTAAACCCGAAATTCCTTTATCATCAATATTTGTAAAACCAACTATTTGAGATACTAAATTGTCTTCAGGGTAATATCTTTTAAAACTTTTTTTAATTATTAATGCATTTGGGTATTTCTTTTGAAGCTGTTGACAATTTTTATTTGTTTTCTTTTCAAGCTCAACATAATCCCGCCCGCTATTTATTTTCGCAATATAAACTTTACTATCAGTTCCAGTACAAGATGATAATTCATCAATTAGATTTTTCGTATTTGAAATCTTTTTAGTATGGACACCTATTCTATAAAAAGTCAAATTTTGTGTAAGGTTTTTACCATTAACGTCGTAAAAATTTCCTCTAAATCCATTGATAGATTCAACCTTAATTCCTTGTGGGCTATTAAGTCTATTAATGACCTGAATATTGAAAAGTCTTACACCAAAACCAATCCAAATAAGCATTATTGCTATATGAACAAATATTATTCTATTTTTAAATTTGATATAGTTTTTAGTCATTAATTTTTATGGTAATTGTTTCTGGATTACTTGAAACTAATCCAATTTCTTTTGCTCTTTTTGAAATAATATCTGCTCTCTTCATCCTTTCAATAGAATTTCTTTTGATTGTTAAATCCTCATTTAGCTTAACCAATGTTTTTTTGTTGAAATCGATGCTTGCTTGAGTTTTATCTAACTCTATAAATGCTGCTAAATAAACAGTAATTGTTAAAACAAGAATAACAAACATAAATACCCATTTTAAGTTTTCTCTTTTTTGCTTTTCAGCTTTACTTAATCTTTTTTTCTTAGCCAATTTTTTCTCCCACTCTCATTTTTGCACTTCGCGATCTTTTATTAATGCTTACCTCTTCTTTTGAAGGAATAAGAGGTTTTTTATAAATCAATTCTATCTCTTTCTTATGCTTCAACTCTTTGAGTTTATGTTTTACAATTCTATCTTCAACAGAGTGATAGCTAATAATCACTATTCTACCTCCAGGGTTTAGCAGATTTATAAAATCCTCTAAAAATCTACTTAGATGATCTAATTCATTATTAGCAGCTATTCTTAAAGCTTGAAATATTCTTGAATATGTTTTAAGTCGGTATTTATAAGGTGTAACTTTATCAACAATAGATGTAATTGACAGTACGCTAATTTCACCTTTTAAATCTTTGATTTTTTTTGCAATTTTATAAGCATGTCTCTCTTCACCATATTCTTTAAAAATTCTAGTTAGTTCTTCCAGCTCATTTCTTTGAATAATATCTTCTGCAGTATTATCAGTAGAGTTTTTATCAAATCGCATATCTAATGAAGATTCATATTTATGTGAAAATCCCCTCATATTATCTTCCAATTGATATGAAGAAAGTCCTAAATCTAGAAGAATACCATCAACAGCTTGGATATTTAGTTCTTCTAGAATGATATTTAAGTTTTGATAACTATCATTGAAAAGCTTGAAATTATTGTTTGAAGATAACCTTTTCTTGGAAAGAGAAATTGAATCTTTATCTCTATCAATACCAATAAGTAGACCTGAATCAATATGTTGAAGAATAATTTCAGAATGACCTCCAAGCCCAAGTGTACCATCAACATAAATACCATTTTTTTTGATTTTTAAGTTTTCTAATGACTCCATCAACATCACAGGAATGTGTCTGTTTTGAGTTGATGAAGTAGGAACCATCAGATATTTACTCTTTCTGAAAGTTCTTCGTATGACTGGTCATCAATCTCATCAGATTGATCTATTTTTCGAAGTAAATTTGGATTCCAAATTTCAATTTTATTTAATACGCCAATTATTGTAACATCTTTTTTGATTGCAGAATAATCAATTAAACTTTGAGGCAAAACAAATCTACCTTGTGAGTCAAACTTTAAGATATTGGCATGTCTAAGATGATTTCTTAAAAAAATTCGGTTTGTTTTTGATAAAGAAGAAAGTTGCTTTAATTCATTTTGAATAAAATTCCATTCATTAATAGGATAAATCCATGCGCATTTATCGATACCTCTTGTAACGACAAATGTTTTCTTATCCTTGGTTAAAAACTGCTTTCTCAACGGAGCAGGGATATTGATTCTATTTTTAGAATCAATAGAAAACGTAAACTGTCCTGTAAATGTATATTGGCTACTCATAACAAAATAAGGGAAATTAACCCACTATTAACCACTTATCTTACAATATAGAGAGAGTTTATGTCAATAAAAATTGTTGATAAAATGCAAAAAAATTAAAATTAATTTTTTGGTAAATATTTTTTGATAGTAATTGTATAAGGATCTGACTTTAAGATTACTTCAACAGGGAAATCATTAATTATATTTTTTGAAAAATCTTGATATGAGTTATCAGAAAATAAAATCAATTCATAATCAACTGTATTTGCAATTAAAAATGCTCTTTCTTGACCATCCCACTGTTCCGTAAATGTATTCGATTGACTATTAAGAGAATCCTCAAATATAAAAAATTCTTTTCCTGAAAAATTATCGTAAAAATTAATATAATTTTCAATATTTGATTTAAATCTTATTGTTACTGGATTAGAGATACTCTCAATTGAAAGAACCTCTTCACTTCTCACAGAATAGAATTCAATTAAATCAGATTTTGTAATTCTTAATTCATCTTCAAGATCTTTTTGGGAAATTTGACTATTTGAGTTTAAAGAAAAACTTAACAGAAGAATTAAAAGAAAAGATGCAATTCCAATAAAAACGGATGAATTAAATAAATTTTCGCTATTAATTTTGCTAAAAAAACCAGAACTCTCATTTCGTTCATCAGGTATAAATTTTAATGTTTTACTATTTGACTTTTGGTTTAAAAAACTATCAAGCTCAAACAATGCCTCATTAATATCAACTCCAATTTCATTTATGTATGCTTTGAAAAATAATTTGACATAAACTGGAGGAATTTCTGCAAACTTGCCTCTTTCTAATGCTTGTAAATATTTCAAATCAATTTTGGTTCTTTTTGAAATATCTTTCAAATCGATGCTATTTTCGATTCTGAACTTTTTATATTTGTTGTAAAAAATCATTTTGAATCAAGAATTTGTTTTATTTCACTGCTTAAAAATTTTTCTTCTGGGAAACCTACAATATTATTATAACATCCGTCAATATTTTTAATGAAATATTCCTCAGCATCTTCAATATTATATGAGCCAGCTTTATCCAGAACATCGAAATTGTTTATATAATTTTTAATTTCTTCCTTCCTTAATGTTTTAAATGAAACCCTTGTGCTATCATAAATAGTGATTTGGTTTTCATTATAAGTTAAAGATAAAGCACTTATTACATAATGTGATTTACCTGACAATAAAGATAAAACTTCAAAAGCATCCTGATAAGAAGATGGTTTACCGATAATTTTATTTTGAAACTCTACTATGGTATCTCCTGAAAGAACAAAGGCATTTTCATACTGTTGATGAACTTTTAATCCTTTTCTCATCGAAACATCTATTACATAATCGATGGGATTCAATTGATTAATATTTTTCTCATCAATATCAGGAACTTTAATACTAAAATTGTATCCTAACTTTTCTAGAATTTTCTTTCGTCTTGGAGAACTAGATGCTAATATTATACCCATAAAATCGTTTTTTTTTGACTAAATTTATAACAATAAAGAGTAAATATGAATCAGACAGATCTAATTAAGCAAATTTATAGCAATTATCTTTCAAAAATTATTGATGCAAAAAGTTTTTTCAATAGACCTCTAACATTTACAGAAAAAATTCTTTTTTCACATCTTTCCGAAGATTTACAATCTATACCGGAAAGAACTAAGACATTTTGCACCTTAAGCCCAGATCGTGTGGCAATGCAAGATGCTACTGCTCAAATGGCTTTATTACAGTTTATTAATGCAGGAATGCAAACGACAGCAGTTCCAACCACTGTTCATTGCGACCATTTAATCACTGCTATTAAAGGAGCTGACGATGATCTCGATAATGCTCTGTTAACAAACAAAGAAGTGTATGACTTTTTAAAATCTGTTTGTGCAAAATTTGGAATAGGTTTTTGGAAACCTGGAGCAGGAATTATTCATCAAACTATTTTAGAAAATTATGCTGTACCTGGAACTATGATGATTGGAACTGATTCTCATACTCCAAATGCCGGTGGACTTGGCATGGTTGCGATTGGAGTTGGAGGAGCAGATGCTGTTGATGTGA
>ENA-OSEY01000914-OSEY01000914.1-marine-metagenome-genome-assembly--contig:-NODE-914-length-20885-cov-8.157247_pt1 | contig 20885 bp, 17 predicted proteins | sample MGYA00248465_ERZ534230 | MGnify/ENA primary metagenome ERZ534230 (study PRJEB26409, sample SAMN06344110) | marine metagenome | isolation source: Sea water from surface | place: Atlantic Ocean:Southern...
GGAAAAAATTCATTTCAAAAAGTTAAAAAAAACTTAAGTTTACCCTTAGGTGGTAATAAAAGTATATCGTTTGATACAATAGAGATTATAACCAGAACCAGTAAAAGAAAATTAAATATTAAGCAATTAAATCATCTTCCGAAAAATATAAAAAAAAAAGTTCTTAGCGATTTAAAAAATATTTGCAGAATAAAAAAAATTAGAAAATTAAATTTAAAAAATATACCTATTTTAATGGGTATTTTAAATTTGACACCTGACAGTTTTTCAGACGGTGGTAAATATAATGAAATAAATGCCTCGAAATCACAAATTAATAAACTGATTAGATCAGGTGCAAATATAATTGATATTGGTGGTGAGTCAACTAGACCTGGATCTAAAGATGTTAATCAGAAAAATGAGTGGAATAGAGTCAAAGAAACTTTAAAATATTTAAAAAAAAAAAAAATTTTTATCTCATTAGATACAAGAAAAACATATGTCATGCGTAAAGCGCTTTCTTACAAATTAGATTTAATTAATGATGTCTCGGGCCTTAGCTATGATAAGAATATTTTTAAATTTTTAAAACAAACTAATTTACCATTTGTTATTCACCACATGAAAGGTACTCCAAAAAATATGCAAATAAATCCTTCATACAAAAATGTTCTTTTAGATATTTTTGATTTCTTTGAAAAGAAGCTCAAAAAATTAAGAAAATATGGAATTAGACATAATCAAATATTAATCGATCCAGGTATAGGTTTTGGTAAAAATTTGAAACATAATATTACTTTGATTAAACAAATTTCTATTTTCCATTCACTTGGATTCCCAATATTATTAGGAGTATCAAGAAAAAGGTTTATCCGAGAAATATCTGGTGTAAATGATAGTAAAAATAGATTAGGAGGAACATTATCTTCTAGTATATATAGTTTAATGCAAGGAGTTCAAATACTTAGAGTTCATGATGTTAATGAAATTAACCAAGGTTTAAAGGTATTTAAAAAAATTTATAATTAATGTTAAAAAAATATTTTGGCACTGACGGAATAAGAGGCAGAGTAAATAAAGAAAAAATAAATGGAGAAATGTTTTTCAAATTTGGGTTAGCAGCTGGTACGTATTTTAAGAACCAAAAAAAAAATAAGCAAATAGCTATAATTGCTAAAGATACAAGATTATCAGGTTATACTTTAGAGCCTGCACTTGTATCAGGGTTAGCTTCAGCTGGAATGCATATATTTACATTTGGTCCACTACCTACAAACGGATTAGCAATGTTAACAAAAAAAATGCAAGCAAATTTGGGCATTATGATTACTGCATCACATAACCCATATTATGATAATGGCTTAAAATTATTTGGTCCAGATGGACTAAAGCTATCTGACTTAATTGAAAAAAAAATTGAAAAATTGATAGATACTAATATATCTATCAATTTATCAAATCCAAAAATTCTTGGAAGAGTTCAAAGGCTTGAGAGCGGTTCAGAAAAATATATTGAAATTTTGAGGAGTAATTTTCCAAATCAGTTTAATCTACGAGGTCTTAAAATTGCTATTGATTGTGCGAATGGTGCAGCCTATAAAGTTGGACCTTTGTTATTTGAATCTCTTGGTGCCCAAGTTTATAAAACTGGAATTAATCCGAATGGATTTAACATTAATGAAAGATGTGGCTCTACCTATCCAAATAAGATAAGAAATTTTACAAAAAAAAATAAAGCACATATAGGTATATCTTTAGATGGAGATGCCGACAGAATAATTATATGTGATGAAAATGGCAAAATAGTAGATGGTGATGCCATAATAGCAATGTTGGCTAAAAGATGGAAAAAAAAAAAAATTTTAAAAGGTGGTGTGATTGGAACTTTAATGTCCAATTTTGGATTAGAAGAGTACTTTAAGAAAAATAAAATTAAGTTTTTAAGATCTCAGGTTGGTGATAGGCATGTTAAGGAATTAATGAAAAAAAATAAATTTAATTTAGGTGGCGAACAGTCTGGTCACATAATTTTAGGCAAGTTTGCAACAACAGGAGATGGTTTATTAGTAGCTTTAGAAGTTTTGTTTTCAATGAGAAAAGGAAAAAAAGCGAGTGAATTATTCAATAATTTTAAACCAACACCTCAATTATTAGAAAACGTAGTTGTAAAAAATAAATCCATAATCAAAAGTGATAAATGTAAAAAAGCTATAAATCATGCAAATAAATTAATTAGTGGAAACGGTAGAATGCTTGTTAGAAAATCAGGCACTGAACCCAAAATAAGGATTATGTGTGAAAGTAATGATAAAAAATTAATTTCTAAATGTATTAATATTGTAAAAAAATCGATTAACTAATTTGAAAATAAAATCTAAAATTTTAATTATTGCAGGATCAGACTCATCGGGTGGAGCAGGAATACAAGCCGATATTAAAACAGTCACTTCTTTAGGTTGTTATGCGATGACAGCTATAACTGCTATTACTTCACAAAATACAACAGGTGTTTTATCTATTTTGCCAGTTTCTGCAAAAAATATTTCCCAACAAATTGAATTCACCTCCAAAGATATAAAACCAGACGCAATTAAAATAGGCATGCTTCATTCTACACCAGTCATAAGATCCGTAATAAATTCGTTAAAAAAAATTAGTATAAATAAGATAATATTAGACCCAGTAATGGTAGCAAAAGGAGGTGCTAAACTTATAGATAGTAAATCAATAAAAATTTTAAGAAGTGAATTAATAAAAAAAGTATCTTTGATAACTCCAAATATACCAGAAGCAGAAATTTTGTCAGGAATTCAAATAAAAAATACTGAAGACATGATTCTCGCAGCGAAATTGTTAATTGATATGGGAGCAAAAAATGTACTTATAAAAGGTGGTCATAATAAATCAAAATTTGTAATAGATATTTTTGTCAATAAAATTGAAATTGTTAAGTTCAAAAGCAAAAGATATAAAACAAAAAATACACATGGCACCGGCTGCACTTTATCTAGTGCTATAACTTCATTTTATTCATGTGGAAAAACATTAAAGAAATCTTGTGAGATGGCAATTAAGTATGTTAACCAAGCAATAAGTTCAGGACCTAAATTTGGAAAGGGAAATGGACCAATTAACCATTTGAACACGTTTATTATAAATAAAAAATTTAAATGAAAAATGTAGTAGTAGTTGGGTCTCAATGGGGAGATGAAGGAAAAGGGAAAATAGTTGACTGGCTTTCAAGCCACGCCGATGTTGTAATTAGATTTCAAGGTGGCCATAATGCTGGACATACTTTGGTTATTGATGGTGTTACATATAAATTGAGATTATTACCGTCTGGGATTGTTAGAAAAAACAAAATATCAATTATTGGAAATGGAGTTGTTATTGACCCATGGGCTTTATTAGATGAAATAAAAGAGATAAATTCGAAAGGTGTAAACGTAGATGAAAAAAACTTAATAATATCTGAAGCAGCAAATTTAATACTACCTTTTCACAGGGAAATGGATGAAATCAGAGAAGATGCTGCTGGAAATTCTAAAATTGGAACAACTAGAAGAGGAATAGGCCCAGCTTATGAGGATAAAGTGGGCAGAAGATCTATTAGAGTGATGGATTTAGCCTCAAAAGAAAATTTAAATAAAAGATTAGATAATGTTCTAGCTCATCACAATGCAATTAGAAAAGGATTAAAAAAAAAAATTTACGAGAAAGGTGTTTTGATAGAGGAGTTACTTAAAATCGCACCAAAAATTTTGAAATTTTCTCAACCAGTTTGGAAAAAAATTGACGAATTTAAACAAAAAAATAAAAAAATTTTGTTTGAAGGAGCTCAAGGAATATTGCTAGATGTAGATCATGGAACTTATCCATTTGTAACTTCTTCAAATACTGTTGCTTCATCAGCTGCTACAGGAACTGGTTGTGGTCCTAATTCCATAAATTATGTATTAGGCATTACAAAAGCTTATACGACAAGAGTTGGTGAGGGACCTTTTCCAACTGAGTTAAAAGATAAGGTAGGTGAGGAGCTCGGTACTAGAGGAAAAGAATTTGGTACAGTGACAAGTAGAAAAAGAAGATGTGGTTGGTTTGACGGAGTACTAGTAAGGCAAACAATTAAAATTTCCGGAATTGACGGAATAGCTCTCACAAAACTTGATGTTTTAGATGAACTAGATGAAATTAAAATCTGTGTAGCGTACGAGATTAATGGAAAAAAAATTGATTACCTGCCTGCAGCTGTAGATGATCAACTAAAAGTAAAACCAATCTATAAGACTTATGATGGTTGGAAATCTTCAACCGTTGGAATAAAAAATTTTGATGATCTGCCTAAAAACGCAAAAATATATATTCAAGATTTAGAGAAATTTATAGAAACTAAAATTTCTAGTATCTCGACGAGTCCAGAGAGAGAAGACACTATACTAATTCAAGATCCTTTTAAAAATTAATTTGCAGGTAAGAGATTTTTTGATTTAGCTGAATTAAGCATATGCTTTTGCAGTTTTTCAAATGCTTTATTTTCAATCTGCCTAATTCTCTCCCTGCTTATCTTAAACTTTTTACTCAATTCTTCTAAGGTTGCAGGGTTATCATTTAATCTTCTCGAATATAATATTTCTTTTTCTCTTTCATTTAAAATTCTAATTGAGTCTTTTAAAAGACCTTTTCTTTGTTCCATTTCCTCTTGATGAGCAAATTTTAATTCCTGATCCATTTGATTATCTACTATCCAATCTTGCCATTCATCACCGTCTTCGCCAATCGGAGAGTTTAAAGACTTTTCTTTTCCAGATAATCTTCTATTCATTGAAACAACTTCATTTTCACTAACATCTAAATCTTTTGCAATTTTTTTCACATGCTCATCCTTAAGATCACCATCCGTTCTAGGTGCAATTTGATTTTTTAATTTCTTTAAATTAAAGAATAACTTTTTTTGAGCAGTTGTGGTTCCTATTTTAACCAAACTCCAGGATCTTAAAATATATTCTTGAATTGAAGCTTTTATCCACCACATTGCGTAAGTTGCTAATCTAAAACCTTTTTCAGGTTCAAATTTCTTAACAGCTTGCATTAACCCAATATTTCCCTCTGAAATCATTTCATTGATTGGCAATCCGTAACCTTTATAGCCCATGGCTATTTTTGCAACCAATCTGAGGTGACTCGTAACAAGTTTCTCGGCAGACTTTACATTTCCAGTATTTTGCCAATTTTTAGCCAGCATATATTCTTCTTCTGCATCTAACATTGGAAACTTTTTTATTTGAGATAAATAAGCTGCCAGAGATCCATCACTAGCTAGTGTTGGAAGGTTATATTTTGAATTGCTCATAATGTTATTTATTTAATAAAGTTTTTTATTTTTACAATGATTTCTTTTTCAAGTATTTCTTAGATTTTTTAATAATTTTTCCAAATCATTTGGTAATTTTGACTCGAAAAATAATCTCTTATTGCTAACAGGATGGGTAAAGCGAATACTTGCTGCATGTAAAAATTGTCTATTTAAAGTATTTAAAATATTAAATAATTCTTCATCAACGTTTGTTATTTTTTTAAATTTTTTCTTATAGTGTTTATCACCAACTATGTGATTACCTTTATTGCTTAAATGGACTCTGATTTGATGTGTTCTTCCCGTTTCAAGCTTGCATTCAACTAAACTAAAAGTTGGTGATTTGTCACTCTCGAACACTTCAATGGTTTTGTAATTTGTTATCGCTTTTTTACCTTTTGTCAAACTTACTTCCATTAATTGTCTATTTTTAACACTGCGCTTTATAAAATTTTCAATTCTTCCAGACCGAGGTCTAATCTTTCCCCACACCAAAGCAAGATAAACTCTATCTATGGTGTGATTTTTAAATTGTTCGGACAATTTTAAATGACTTATGTTATTTTTAGCAATTATTATTAAACCAGAGGTATCTTTATCAATTCTGTGCACAATACCAGGTCTATATTTTTCACCCACGTCAGAAAGATTTTTATTACAATATTTAATTAAGGCGTTTACGACAGTTTTATCATAATTTCCTGCTCCTGGATGTATCGATATTCCCGATTGTTTATTTAAAACTAAAATATCTTTATCTTCAAAAATAATATCTAAATTATAATCGTAAGGTTTTAAAGTGACCTTATTCTCTTCTATTATTTTTAAATAAATTTTATCACCTAGATTGATCTTCTTAGATGGACTATTTACAACTTGTCCATTTATTTTAAGAAACTTATTTAAAATTAGGTTTTTTATCTTTGTTCTACTCAAATTTTTATAATTTTTACTCAGGTAATAGTCTATTCTTGGATTGCCTTGAATATTTTCAACAACAAAATTAATGATATTATTCATAAATTATAATATTAATAAATAATGCGTCTGTAGCTCAACTGGATAGAGCGCCAGATTTCGGCTCTGGAGGTTCAGGGTTCGACTCCTTGCAGGCGCACCAATTATTAATCAACATATTAAATTTTATAATTTTTATTCCCCCATATTTACTAAAGTACCTTTTTTTCTTGCTCCATAAAAAGAAAAATAAAATATTATCACCGACAATGAAAAATAAATTAAATTTAACAACAAAGCATTTATAATATTATCATAATTTACAGAGTTATTTATTAAGATTGATCTTGCTTCTTCGAATACATATACCAATGGCAACAAATTAGAAATATATTGTAGCCATTCAGGCAAGATTGATAGAGGATAATAAACACATCCTAAAGGTGCCAATAGAAAAAGAGATGACCATGCTGTATTTTCAAATGCAGGTCCGAATCTCAAAAGACCTGAAGTTACCAAAATACCTAGAGTTGTTCCAAACATGTATAAACTTAAAAAAAGTAAAAATAATGGAGCTCCCAGATTTATTATAGAAACCCCAAATAAAGGACTCATTAATAAAACTGCTGGTACAATCCCGATTAAAGTTCTTACAAGAGCTGTAAATGTTAGCGCAGTGATAATTTCACTTAATTTTAAGGGAGCTACAAATAAATTTGTAAAATTTCTACTCCATATTTCTTCAAGAAATAACATGTTAAAACTTATGCTCGATCTAAATAAGAAATCATATAGTATTGCACAACTTAGTATTACACCTACAGTATTATTATAATAATCGCTGTACATCGTAAAAAATTTTGAAATAAAACCCCAAAGTATAATTTGAATTGTTGGCCAATAAATTAGGTCTAATATTCTAGGGAAAGATCCTCTTATTAAATAAAGATGTCTTATAGACAATGCATACATTCTTCGTAATTTCATAATTATTCTCTTACTAGCTTTAAAAAAGTTTCTTCAAGATTTACTCTACCATGTTTAAAAATTAATTCCTCACATGTACCTTCATCGATTATTTTTCCTTGTTTCATCATCATAATATTCTCACATAATCTTTCCACTTCACTCATGTTATGGGATGCCAGTAGTATTGTTGTATTATTTTTTTTTGCATAATTTTCAATGTATGATCTGACATAGTCGCCTGTATCTGGATCTAGGCTTGCTGTAGGCTCATCTAACAATAAAATTTCTGGATTATTAATTAAGGATTTTGCCAAAGAAACTCTATTTTTTTGACCCGATGATAATTCACCAGTTTTTTTGTTTAAAAACTCTTTAAGGTTCAAATCATTACATAATGTATTAATTCTATTTTGAAGATTTTTTACCTCATACATTTTTCCATAAACAATTAAGTTTTCTTTGACTGATAGTTTTTTTGGAAGCTCGACATAGGGAGATATAAAGTTCATTTTTTCTAAAACACTTATTCTATTTTTTTCAATCTCAATATCTTTGTTATTAATTAAAACCTCCCCCTTAGTTGGTCTAATCAGACCAAGTATCATTCCTATTGTCGTAGTTTTTCCGCATCCATTTGGTCCAAGTAGTCCAGTAATTGAACCTTTTTTAATTTCAAAATTTAAATTTTTAACTGCTTCAAAACCTTTGTAGTTTTTATATAAATTTTTAATTTTAATACTCATTTAATCGAAGCTCTTTGTAGTCTATCATTAATAGTTCGACCAATTCCAATATTTGGAATTTTTTCAACCTCAATTAATTTAAATTTTCTTTTCTTTATTTTTCTTAGTGTTTTGTATAAATTTTTTCCTGCCTCCTCAAGATTTTTATTCTTAGTTAAATAAAAAAAATTTCTACTTGTGAATTTTTTTTTATTTATCAAAATGTAAGCACTATTTTTTTTTGGATCTTTTATATTTAATCTAATAGGTATACCAGGAGAGTAATGTAGCCTTCTTTGTCCTGGATAGTCTCTTTTAGTATCTGAATTATAATTAAGTCTTACATTTAAAATTTTTTTCAAGTATTCCAAGTTTAACCCTCCAAGCCTTATTATTTTTGGTTTGCTAGTCAAATCAATTATAGTAGACTCTAATCCAATATTTGACCTACCGCCATTTAATACATACTTAATTTTTTTTCCAAATTCATCTATTACATCATTTTTGGTGACGGGACTAATGCTTGAGGATATATTTGCACTAGGTGCCGCTAACGGAAAATCAATCTTATTTAAAAGACTTCTTATGACTGGATGCTTTGGAAATCTTACTGCTAAGCTTTTTTTTTTATTTGTCACGCTGTTATCAATCATACTATTACTTTTCAACCTGAGAATAAAAGTCAATGGTCCTGGACAAAATTTTTTATAGAGCTTATAAAAATTTTTATTCAAGTGGCAATCTCTCTCCAGTTGAGATTTACTATAATAATGAACTATAAGAGGATTTTTTTTTGGTCTTTTTTTAAGCTTAAAAACTTTCGAAACTGCACTACTTGAATATGCATTTGCGGCTAATCCATAAACAGTTTCTGTAGGTATACCTATACATTCATTATTTTTTAAATAGTTAATAGATTTTTTAATACTGGAATTGTTAATTTTCATGTAATAATTAAATATTTAATATGAAAGACAAAAATTTACTAGATGATATTAAAATTAAATCATTAACTGAGCTAACAGAAATAGCAGCTAATCTGGTCAAAAAATTAGAAAAACAGAAGGATTTAGAAAAATCAATTGAAGAATATCAAAAGCTTTTAACTATAAATAATTTAATTCAAAAAAAATTCCAAAATACTTCAAGAGAAATTTCTGATGAAACTCGTGAAAAAATTAAAAAAATTTTAAATGATGGAAAAAAAATTATATAAAGTTGCAAGAGATACTAACAGTTTCTTAAAAAAATTTTTAAACAAACAAAATAAAACAAGTCTTATTAGCCCAATGAAATATGGCTTATTTCCCGGAGGTAAACAAATTAGGTCAAAGTTATTAATTGATGTAGGAAAAATTTTTTCTATTGACTATAAAACTTTATTACATGTTAGTGCAGCAGTAGAGTGTATACATGCTTATTCACTAATACACGATGACCTACCATGTATGGATGATGATATTTTAAGAAGAGGTAAATTAACCGTGCATAAAAAGTTTAGTGAATCGACTGCAATTCTTGCAGGAAACTCATTATTAACTATTAGTTTTGAAATATTAAGCAGCAATAATTTTAATGTATCAAGTGATGTAAAAAATGAACTTATACATTCTATTTCTAGGTGTGCAGGACATTCCGGAGTAGCAGGAGGTCAGCATTTGGATCTGGAATACGAAAAACAAAGAGTTTCCATGTTAAAAATAATAGAGATGCAGAGAAAAAAAACTGGAATGCTTTTTGAATTTTGTTGTATTGCACCTATTATCATAAATAAAGATAAAAAAAATTTTAAAAAGTTTAGTAGTATTGGATCAGATATAGGTTTACTTTTTCAAATAGCTGATGATTTAATTGATCAAAGTGGAAATTCGAAAAAAGTTGGGAAAAAAACAAAGAAAGATCAAAAAAAAGGAAAAGCCACTTTAATTAGTTTACTTGGATATAAAAATGCTATTAATTATTCATATAAATTAAAAAATAATATTTTTAAACGCTTAAGTAAATTTGGTAAGAATGCAGAGGATTTAAAGGAAACTGTGAACTTTATTTTAACAAGAAGTAAATGAAAAAATTCTACAAATATTTAAATAATATAAATTTTCCATCAGATTTAAGAAAACTTAAAAAGGATGAACTAAAATATGTTGCTAAAGAACTCAGAGAAGAATTAATTGATGCAGTTTCTGAAACTGGTGGTCATTTAGGTGCTGGTTTAGGTGTGGTTGAATTAACTGTAGCATTACATTATATTTTTGATACTCCAAACGACAAATTAATTTGGGATGTTGGTCATCAAGCATACCCACATAAAATACTCACTGGAAGGAAAGATAAAATCAGAACTTTGCGACAAGGAAATGGATTATCTGGTTTTACAAAACGATCTGAAAGCGAGTATGATCCTTTTGGTGCTGCACACAGCTCAACCTCTATATCTTCAGGACTTGGAATTGCTATAGCTAATAAATTATCTAATAAATCTAGTAATGTAATTTCAGTAATAGGAGATGGAGCAATTAGTGCAGGCATGGCTTATGAAGCGATGAATAACGCAGGAGCGAGTAAGACTAAAATTATAGTAATTCTAAACGATAATGACATGTCAATTGCTAAACCTGTTGGTGCAATGAGAAGTTATCTTGCAAAAATTCTTTCTGGTAAAATTTATTTTAGTTTTAGAGAAACAGTTAAGCTTATTATTTCTGCTTTTTCAAAAAGATTTTCAAAAAAAGCAGGCAAGGCAGAAGATTTTTTAAGATCTGCAGTAACAGGCGGTACTTTGTTTAACTCAATGGGATTTTATTATGTTGGTCCAATTAATGGACATGATTTAGATGCCTTACTACCAGTTCTGCAAAATGCAAAAGAAGTAAGTTACGACGGTCCAATTATGATACATGTAAAGACTGAGAAAGGTAAAGGATATAGTTTTGCTGAAAAATCTGAAGATAAATATCATGGTGTTTCAAAGTTTAATGTAAGCACTGGCAAACAAGAAAAATCTAAATCAATTGCACCATCATATACAAAGGTTTTTGCAAATACTCTAATTGAACATGCTAAAAATGACAGTAAGGTAATTGGTATAACAGCTGCAATGCCATCTGGTACAGGTATGGATTTATTTGCAGAAAAATTTCCTGATAGAATGTTTGATGTAGGTATAGCTGAACAACATGCAGTAACATTCGCAGCTGGGCTAGCTACGGAAGGTTTTAAACCTTACGCAGCTATTTATTCAACATTTTTGCAAAGAGCTTATGATCAAGTTGTTCATGATGTAGCGATACAAAGCTTACCTGTCAGATTTGCAATTGACAGGGCAGGATTAGTTGGTGCAGACGGACCTACTCACGCTGGTTCATTTGATATTACTTATCTTACAACTTTGCCTAATTTTATTGTGATGGCTGCGAGTGATGAGGCTGAACTTGTGAAAATGATAAATACTTCTATAGATATTAATGATAGACCTTGCGCATTTAGATACCCTAGAGGTAATGGATTGGGTGTCAAGCTACCATCAATTGATGAAAAATTAATTGTAGGTAAAGGCAAGGTAGTTAGAGAGGGTAAGAAAGTTGCAATCGTTAACTTTGGAGCAAGATTAAATGATATTCTTAAATCCTCAGAAATTTTACAAAAAAAAGGTATAAATTTAACCATAATCGATGCGAGATTTGCCAAACCTTTAGATGAAAATCTTTTATGGCAAGTAGCTAATGAGCATGAAATTTTAATTACTGTTGAGGAAGGTTCTATAGGAGGTTTTGGCTCTCATGTCTCTAAATTTCTTACAGATAAAAATCTACTTGATAACAACTTAAAACTGCGAAACATGGTATTGCCTGATAAATTTATAGATCAAGATAAGCCAGAGCAGATGTATAAAATTGCAGGGTTAGACTCTTTCAACATTGTTGATAAAGTATTAGAGACTTTAAACTCCAAGGTAATAATCAAAAAAACTAATTAATTTTTGCACTGTGCATTGTGCATTAAAAAGTGATCTAACAAAACACAATTCATCATTGCTTCACCGATAGGCACTGCTCTAATTCCAACACAAGGATCATGTCTGCCCTTTACAGATATTGAAGTATTCTTTCCAAATTTGTCTATTGTTTTCCTCTTAGTAAGAATAGATGAGGTTGGTTTTACTGCAAACGATAAAATAATTTCCTGTCCTGAGGAAATTCCACCTAAGATACCCCCTGCATTATTAGATTTAAATAATGTACTTTTTCCTTTTTTCGACATCTCATCAGAATTTTGTTCACCAGTTAATTGTGCAGAATTCATTCCGGAGCCTATATTGACACCTTTAACAGCATTAATACTCATCATTGCAGCTGCGAGATCCATATCTAATTTTGAATAAATTGGCGCTCCTAGTCCTACGGGTATTCCTCTTGCTCTTACCTCTATAACTGCACCACACGATGAGCCAGATTTACGTATGCTTAATAAATATTTTTCCCAAAGTTTTAAAATTGATTTATCTGGACAAAAAAGTTTATTTTTTCTTATAAATTTATCATTCCAATTTTTTAAATTACAACCTAATATTCCTAGTTGGGTAACTGCTCCTACAACATTGTATTTTTTGCCTAGCTTGATTCCTAATACCTTCTTTGCTATTGCTCCCGCTGCGACTCTAGATGCAGTTTCTCGAGCTGATTGCCTTCCGCCTCCTCTATAATCTCTTATTCCATATTTTTTTAAATAAGTAAAATCGGCATGACCTGGTCTAAATTTATTCTTAATTGTCTCGTAATCTCGAGATCTCATATCTTTATTATAAATTATTAATGAGATAGGAGTTCCAGTAGTTTTTCCTTCGAAAACACCTGAGAGTATCTGAACTTTATCATCCTCTTTTCTTTGAGTAGTAAACTTTGATTGACCTGGTTTTCTTCTATTTAATTCGATTTGTATATCATCTTCATTTATGGGGATATTTGGTGGGCATCCGTCAACTACACAGCCAATAGCTGGACCATGAGACTCGCCCCATGTGGTGAATCGAAATATTTTTCCAAATGTATTAAAAGACATTAATATATTATATAAATTATTTTGTTAAAATTATGAATCAAAAAAACTCTCTTAATATAAATATTTGCTTTGGAGAGCAAAAAAATCCAATTGATCTCTTTAAAGAGTGGTATGAGGAGGCTAAAAAATCTGAAATTAATGATCCTAATGCTGTAGCTGTTGCTACTTCAGATAATAATTCTATACCAAGTGTTAGAATGGTACTTTTAAAAGATTTCAGTAAAAATGGATTTATTTTTTATACAAATTTAGATAGTAAAAAAAGTGAAGATTTAAAATCAAATCCTAATGCCTCAATGTGTTTCCACTGGAAAAGTTTATTAAGGCAAATAAGATTGGTTGGAAAAATATCTGAAGTTAGCTCGGATGAAGCTGACAAATATTATAATTCTAGAAAATATGGAAGCCGTATAGGTGCATGGGCCTCAAATCAAAGCAAAATACTTAAAAAAAGGGAGGACCTTTATAAATCTATTGAAAAATTTAAAAAAAAATATCCCGATACGGGGGTAGTACCAAGGCCACCTTATTGGTCAGGATGGATTTTAAAACCAAAAGAAATTGAATTTTGGTTAGATGGTGAAAATCGAATACATGAAAGACTTAAATATGTTATTACAGAAAATGGAGAATGGGATAAATTTCTTTTAAGTCCTTAATAATTTCTTTCTAAACTAAAGTAAGTTAGTTTCTTTAAAGTATCTTTTTCTTTAGTATCATTAAAAATATTTAATGCATTTGAGGCAATATTTACAAAATATGACGCTTTCTCATAACATTCGTTGATTATGTTATATTTTTTTATCATTTGAATTGTATTTGTGAAATCTTGCTCATTCCTTAAATCTTTATTAAAATAATTTTTTAGTAATTTTTTTTCATCATTAGACGCTTTTTGATATAAAATTATAATTGGTAATGTAATTTTGCCCTCATAAAAGTCGTTACCTGTTTCTTTTCCAAATAATTTAATTTCTGAATTGTAATCAAGGGCATCATCTGCAATTTGAAATGTTAAACCTAAATTTTTTCCATAAGAATTTAGAGCGTCTTTAATATTTTGTTCACTTCCAGATAATATAGCACCTACTTTAGTCGCCGAGGCAAATAAAGATGCCGTCTTCCATGAGATAATCTTTAAATATGTTTCCTCTAAAATATCTATATCGTTTTTATGTTGTAACTGCAGTACTTCACCTTGAGATATTTGAGCAGAGGTAGAAGACAATAATTTTAGTACTTCTAAATCTCCATCATCAACCATCATTTCAAAGCATCTACTCAATAAATAATCTCCAACTAATATAGATGATTGATTACCCCAAATATTGTTTAATGTTTTTTTACCTCTTCTAACCTCCCCATTATCAATTACGTCATCGTGAAGAAGTGTAGCTGCATGAATTAGCTCTACACAAGCGGCTAGGTTTATATCTCTTCCACCTTTTTTATATCCGCAAAGTTTTGCTGAGCCAAGAGTTAATAATGCTCTGAGTCGTTTTCCACCTGTATTAAAGTGATATTTAGTCATTCGGTCAACCAAATCCACCTCACTATTTAGTTTGTTTTTTATTTTCTCATCAACTAACACCAACTTATCCTCAACTAAGTTTTTTAGATCAAAATATGAGTTGTTAATCTTTGTTTTTAATTGAATTACGCTTCCCATCATTACAAACTATTACAATTTTGTTGATATTATACTTATCAATTGACGCACCTAAATCTTCAACTAAAAGGAGACTTTATATTAATATAAAAATTTTATAAGCATAATTATGTTTTCACTTTTCAAAAAAAAAAAGATAATACCACTGGTAAAACTTTCAGGTGTAATTGGGAGCGTCGGGAAATTTAAACAAGGTATAGATTTTTCAGGACAAGAAGAAATTATCACAAAAGCTTTTTCACTAAAGAAATCTCCAGCTGTCGCAATTTCAATTAATTCACCAGGAGGGTCTCCAGTTCAATCACACTTAATTCATGATCACATTAGGCAGTTAGCAAAGAAAAATAATAAAAAAGTTATTGTTTTTGCTGAGGATGTGGCTGCATCAGGTGGTTATCTAATTTCATGTGCTGGAGATGAAATATATGCAAATAAGAGCTCCATCATTGGATCAATTGGAGTTATATATTCATCTTTTGGATTTAAAGATTTAATAGGTAAAATAGGAGTTGAAAGAAGAGTTTACACTGCAGGAAAAAATAAAAGTACACTAGATCCTTTTTTAGATGAAAAAGAGGAGGATATTAAGAGGCTAAAAAATATTCAATTAGACTTACATAAAGATTTCATTGATGTTGTAGAAAATAGTAGAGCTTCCAAACTAAAAAAAGATAAAGGTATTGAATTATTTTCTGGCGAATTTTGGTCAGGTAGAAAAGCACTAGAGCTAGGTTTAATTGATGGGTTAGGAAATGTTAATGATATTTTAAAAAATAAATTTGGTGAAAATATTATTATTAAAAAATTTGAAAAATCTAAGAGTTGGTTAGCTAGAAAACTGTCTTCAGAAACACAAATAGAAAAATTATTAAATACAATTGAAGAAAAAAATCTCTGGCAAAAATATGGTTTCTAAAAAAACTAAAAAACTTATCACATTTCAAGAAACCATATTTAATCTCCAAAATTATTGGAGTAATCATGGTTGTTTAATATTACAACCTTATGACGTAGAGGTAGGTGCAGGAACTTTCCATCCTGCAACTACACTACGTTCTCTTGGACCAGAGAAGTGGAAAGCTGCATATGTTCAACCTTCAAGGCGTCCATCAGATGGGAGATATGGAGAAAACCCAAATAGACTTCAGCATTACTATCAATTCCAGGTATTAATTAAACCATCACCTGAAAATATAAAAAAATTATTCTTAGATAGTCTTTCATCTATAGGTATAGATAAAAATGTACATGATATTAGATTTATAGAGGATGACTGGGAAAGTCCAACTTTGGGAGCTGCGGGATTAGGTTGGGAAGTTTGGTGCGATGGTATGGAGATAACTCAATTTACCTATTTTCAACAAATGGCAGGTGTTCAATGTAGTCCAGTTTCAGTAGAACTTACTTATGGGCTTGAAAGAATTTGCATGTTTGTTCAGGAAAAGTCAAATGTATTCGATATTTTATGGAATAAAGATGGAACTCTATATAAAGATATTTACAAAGAAAACGAAAAACAATTTTCTAAATATAATTTTGAATTAGCAAATATCGATTACTTATTTAATACTTTTGAGAGTTTAGAAAAAGAGGCTAAAAATTTATTACTTAATAAACTGCCTTTACCTGCTTATGACCATAGCTTAAAGGCTAGTCATGTTTTTAATATTCTTGATTCACGTGGCGCAATTAGTACAGCTCAAAGAGCAGGATATATATCCCGAATAAGAGATTTGGTAAAAGAAGTAGGATTAAAATGGTTAGAGGAAAAAAAGTAAATGTCAGAATTTTTTTTAGAATTATTTACTGAAGAAATGCCTCCATCTTTGCAGAACAATGCTAAAATCGAATTTTTAGAGATTTTAAAAAATTTCCTTGATGAAAAAAAAATATCTTATAACAAATTATATTATTCTATTTCAACTCCAAACAGACTTATATTTTACTTTAAGGATATAGTAGAAGAGTTTGAAAAAAAAACAGAGGAAATTAGGGGCCCAAGAGTTGATGCAAATAAAGAATCTCTAGAAGGTTTTTTAAAATCAAAAAATATATCAAAAAAAAAAATTTTCATAAAAAAAACTCCAAAGGGTGAGTTTTATTTTTATAAAATTCCATCAATAAAAGTTAGTACCAAAAAAATACTTCAGGAAAATATGCCATTTTTATTACAAAGAATTAAATGGAAAAAATCAATGAAATGGGGAAATTATGAATTATCTTGGGGCAGACCTCTTAAATCTATATTGTGTTTGTTTAATGGGACATCATTAAATTTTGTTTTTTATCATCTTAAAAGTTCCAACAAAACTTTTATAAATAAAGATGATGAGATAAAAACTCGGACATTTAAAAATTTTGTATCTTATAAAAATTACTTTAAACAAGCTGGAGTTATCGTTGACGATAGAGAAAGAAAGTTAAGCATTAAGAAAAATTTAGAAAAAATTTCAAAGGCAAAGAATTTTAATTTAAATATAAATTTAAAGCTTTTAGATGAGATAACAAACATTGTAGAGAAACCCAAGGTAATTTTATGTTCTTTTGATAAAAAATTCCTTGAAATTCCAAGAGAAGTAATTCAATTAACTATCGAAAATCATCAAAAGTTTTTCCCAATTTCCGATAAAAAAAACAACCTATTGAATTACTTTTTTTCTGTAATTGATAAAGAGGATAAATTTGGATTAATAAAAAAAGGCAATGAGAGTGTTGTTGATGCAAGATTAACTGATGCTGAGTATTTTTGGAAAAAAAATAAATCACAAAGTATGCTTAAATATGTTTCTAAGCTTGAAAATGTTAATTATTTTAATGGTTTAGGAAATTATCTAGATAAAACAAAAAGACTTAAAAATTTATGTAGTGTAATTTCAGACGAATTATTAATTAGTAAAGAAAAATTAGAGTTAGCCTCTACAATTGCTAAAGTAGATTTGCTTTTTGATTTAGTGAACGAGTTTCCAGAATTGCAAGGAGTATTAGGAGGATACTTTGCTGAGTCACAAGGATTTGAAAAAGAAGTATGTTTAGCAGTTAGTGAGCATTATTTGCCTAGCGGGTTGAATAGCAGAACACCAAAAAATAATTATAGTATTGCTTTGTCGTTAAGTGATAAACTTGATGCCTTAGTAGGATTTTTTGGTTTAGATTTAGTCCCTACTAGCTCAAAAGATCCTTATGCCTTAAGGAGAATGGCAATAGGTCTTATCAAATTAATCATTGAAAACAAAAAGTCTTTTAAACTTAAGGAAATGATCGATTATTCTTGCCAGTTGTATAATAATCAATCTATAAACTTTGATAGAAAATCAGTTCATACTAATCTTTCCATTTTTATAATAGATAGACTAAAAAATTACATGAAAGAAAAGGGCATAAGACTAGATATAATAGAAAGTTCATTAATAGATTTTGATTTAAATAATATTTTTGTAATTTTCACAAAAGCTGACAGACTTAATAAAATAATAAAAAAGCAGGTTGGAATAGATTTAATTGAAAATTATAAAAGGGCATTTAATATTTTAAATTCAGAAACCCAGCTGCAAAATGAAGATTATAAAGGTTCTGCAGATCCTGCTTTATTCAAAAGTAATTTTGAAAAAGATCTTTTTAAAAAAATTCACGACATTAGAAAAAATTTTACAAGCATTAACTTAGAAAATGATTATGACAGTCAATTATCATTATTAGCTTCTCTAAAAAAAGAGGTAGAAAATTTTTTTGATAATGTCATAGTTAATGATAATGATGTAGTTATAAAAAAAAATAGACTAGAGCTTTTAAAAATGTTGTGTAATACATTTGATAAATATTTTAATTTTGAAAAAATTGAATTTTTAAATGAAAAAGCTGGTATTTAATTTTAAATCTAAAATTACTAAAAAATTTAAATTTCCTAAAAATATACTAGGAGGCAAGGGAGCTAATCTTGCTGAAATGGGTAGATTAGGTTTTCCAGTTCCATCTGGATTTACTATTTCTACAAATGCATGTGAAGCGTTTTACAAAAATAATAAAAAATTAGACAAAAAAGTATTAATTGAGATTAAAAAAGAATTAAGTCAAATTGAAAAAGAAAACGGTAAAAAATTTGGCAATACCATCGATCCTCTTCTACTATCTGTTAGATCTGGTGCGAGAGTATCAATGCCTGGTATGATGGATACTATTTTAAACCTTGGTCTTAACGATATAACAGTTGAGGCACTAGCTAAAAAAACTAAAAACAACAGATTTGCTAAAGATAGTTACAGAAGATTTATTCAAATGTACTCTACTGTAGTATTAAATATCGAAAGTTATAAATTTGAGGATTTAATAGAAAATTATAAATTAACTAAAGGTGTACTTTTAGATACTGACCTTGAAACGAGCGATTGGGAAGCGTTAATTAGAGATTTTAAAAATGTTGTAAAACAAGAGACCAAAAAGGATTTTCCTCAAAATGTGGAGGATCAATTAATTAATGCAGTCTCTTCAGTATTTTTATCTTGGGAAAGCAATCGAGCAAAAACTTACAGAAAGATCAATCGAATACCATCCGATTGGGGGACTGCTGTAAATGTACAATCAATGGTTTTTGGAAATATGGGAGATAAATGTGCAACTGGAGTAACTTTTACAAGAGACCCATCTAATGGAAATAATGAGATATATGGTGAATATTTGGTTAATGCCCAGGGAGAGGACGTGGTAGCAGGTACAAGAACACCACAATATATTACTAAAAGATCAAGACTTAAATCAAATAATAAAGGGATGTCGTTAGAAGAAAATATGCCAAAGATATTTAAACAGCTAAAAAAAATTTTAAAATCTTTGGAGAAGTATTACAAAGATATGCAAGATGTAGAGTTTACTATAGAAAACGGAAAGCTTTGGATACTTCAGACAAGATCAGGTAAAAGGACTGCTAGATCAGCAATTAAAATTGCAGTTGACATGGTTAAAGAAAAATTGATAACAAAAAAAGATGCGTTATTAAGAATAGACCCCGGATCGCTTGATAATTTATTACATCCTTCCTTAGATGAAAAAGCCGAAATGAACATAATTGCAAATGGGTTGCCTGCTTCACCAGGCGCATCAAGTGGAAAAGTGGTTTTTTCATCTGATGAAGCCGAAAGACTTAATTCTATGATGCAAGATACAATATTGGTAAGAGTAGAAACTTCTCCAGAGGATATAAACGGTATGCATGCGGCCAAAGGAATATTAACTTCAAGAGGAGGCATGACAAGTCATGCAGCAGTTGTAGCAAGAGGCATGGGTAGACCATGTGTTTCAGGGTCAAGTGAGATTGAAATTGATTACAACAAAAAAATTTTTAAGGTTAATAATAAAATTGTTAAGGAAGGAGAAATTATAACAATAGATGGATCTTCTGGAAGAGTAATTCTGGGAGAGGTCAAAACTATTAAACCCAACGTATCTGGAGATTTTCTTACAGTAATGAAATGGGCAGATAAATATAGAAAACTTAAAATAAGAACTAATTCTGAAACACCATCTGATACTAAAACCGCGAGAGAATTTGGAGCAGAGGGAATTGGTCTTTGCAGAACTGAGCATATGTTTTTTGATGAAGATAGAATTTTATCTGTTAGGCAAATGATACTTTCAAAATCAAAAAAAGATAGAGATTTAGCTTTGTCTAAACTTTTACCTTACCAAAAAAAAGATTTTATTGAAATATTCAAAATTATGAAAGGCTTACCAGTTACTGTGAGATTGTTAGACCCACCATTACACGAGTTTTTGCCAAAAACTAAAGATGAGATTGAAGGTGTTGCGAACTCTTTAGATATTTCTTACAAAGAAGTAGATCAAAGAATACAAGAGTTACACGAACAAAACCCTATGCTTGGACATAGAGGTTGTAGATTGGCAATATCTTTTCCAGAAATTTATGAAATGCAATGTAAGGCAATATTTGAAGCTTTAGTCGAATGTAAAAAAAATAAAATTAAATCTATAATTCCTGAAATTATGATACCTTTAGTGTCTACTGAGGCTGAGATAAAAATAATGAAAAATCTAGTTATTAAAATAGCAAGAGAAATTGAAGATAAAACTAAAGTTAAAATTAATTTTTTGGTAGGTACAATGATAGAATTACCTAGGGCAGCAATTAAAGCAAAAGAAATAGCAAAACATGCAGAATTTTTTA
>ENA-OSEY01000915-OSEY01000915.1-marine-metagenome-genome-assembly--contig:-NODE-915-length-20878-cov-3.942935_pt1 | contig 20878 bp, 22 predicted proteins | sample MGYA00248465_ERZ534230 | MGnify/ENA primary metagenome ERZ534230 (study PRJEB26409, sample SAMN06344110) | marine metagenome | isolation source: Sea water from surface | place: Atlantic Ocean:Southern...
AGTTCGGAAGCAGTGTTTGAGCAGATTTGCCGGGAAAAGGAGATTCCTGTTCAAAAATTCGTCAACCGCACCGACCTTTCATGCGGCAGTACCATCGGCCCCTTTGTTGCCGGTAATTTGGGAGTTCCTACTCTGGATGTCGGATCGGCAATGCTCTCCATGCATTCCGTCCGGGAAATGGCCGGATCCAATGATGTGGGTTGGATGATTGAGGCTTTCAGAGGATTTTATACTCGCCCAGCGCTCGACTGACTGGATCTTGTCAGAATCGGGTCACTCACCCAATACAATCACTTCGACTCGATTATTGAGTTTTCGTTTGGTGGGAGAATCGTTACTGAACTTCGGCCGGGTTGAGCCAAAACCCTTGGCAATGATTTTGGTGGGATCCATTCCGTTATCCACAAAAAACCTGGCTACTTTTGCGGCACGTGCCCCCGATAGTTCCCAGTTGGAGGACCAGTTCTTTGGTTCCGAATCGTTTGTATGACCCTCGATCTGGATTCGGTTGGGAAGCAGGAATATCAGTTTTGAAAAACGAGTCAGTTCCTCAACCCCCTTTGCATTCAGGTCAGTTGATTCTTCCTCAAAGAAGGTGCTGGCCTTGAAGGAAACGACCACCCCCTTGTCTTCGACATTAACGTCGGCATCATCCCCAAGCTCGCTTTCTTCGACTTTCTTGGAGATGTCCTCAACTACTGAATCCCGGCCTTCACTGATGAAAGGGGTTCCCGCAGGAAGAGGTTTAAAGCTGGAGGCAACGCTTTTGAATTTCTCCGTCTCATAAACGCACATCGAAAACAAAAGCACGAAGAAGCAAAAAAGCAGGGTAACCAGATCACCGTAGGTGAAAATCCATTCCTGGTCAAAGGGGATGCAAACTTCACAATCCTCCTCATCAATCATTTGGCCCATGGCCGGTCACTCCTTAAACGGTTCAGTTTGGTGAACTGACACAATCAACGTGTCTGTTCCTCGGGAAGCAGCAGTATTTCCACCCTTCGGTTCAAAGCTCTTTTATAGGCGGTATCAGCGTTGAAACGTGGCCGTGAATCTCCATATCCAACCACCTGCATTCTCTCTGGAGCAATCTTGTTTGCCTGGAGAAAACCGGCAATGGCAGATGCACGGGCAACCGACATTTCCCAGTTTGAAGGAAAGCGGTTGTTTACATCGGTATCGTCAGTATGTCCTGAAATTTCGATGTCATTTTGCATCTGACCAATGATCGGAAGCATCTTTTTCATCGCCTTGACGGCTTTCTCGGAAATCTCAATCGAACCCTGCTCAAACGAGACCGTCCTGCGAAAAGTCACTTCCACCCCCTTATCAGAGGCATTGATTTCCACATCGTCCGGTACATCCAGTTTCTCCAACTGTTGAGCTGCCTTATCCAGGTTGGAACTCTGGCCGCTAAACACAAAAGGGCTACCAGGAGGATTTTCTTTGAAACTGGCTGAGATCTGCTTGATTTTCTCGACATCGGTCTTACAAAGCGAAACCAGCAGAACGAAAAAGCAAAAAAGCAGGGTAACCAAGTCACCGTAAGTGAAAATCCATTCCTGATCGAAAGGTTTACAGACTTCACAATCTTCTTCATCGATCATTTGTCCCATAGCAGGAGCTCCAGATCAGATTAAAGGAATGGAAAAAATAGCCATAGGGTGAGGATCAACCACCTTCTCCACCACCATCTCCTCCTCCGCCTTCAAACTTGAGGGCTTCATACATGGCCTTCTTATCAGGAGGAAGATAGTTCATCAGGTCGGATTCGATGAAATCAGGACGCTGACCTGCTTCAATGTAAAGAACCCCGTCACGAATCATTTCCAGCAGGACTTTCTCTTCGGCAAGGTTGACCTCAAGTTTGTTCTTGGCCGGGGAGAAAAAGACGTTCGCAAAAAGGGAACCGTAAAAGGTCGTGATCAGGGCCACGGCCATCGCCGGTCCGATCATCGAGGGATCATCAAGGTTTTGGAGCAGGAGGACCAGTCCGACGAGCGTTCCTAACATTCCCCAGGCAGGACACAGAGAAGCTGCAGATCCAACCACACCAATCTCAGATTCTTTAGCTGCCTGGTCATATTTGATCTGGTGGGCAAGCATATCCACAATGTCCTGACGGTCCACCCGGTCGACCACCAATCTGAGTCCACCGCGGAGGAACAAGTTCTCAATGCTAGGCAGGGCATCTTCGATGGCGAGAATGTTTTTCCGAGCAATCTTTGCCACATCAACGATCAAAGTCAGGGTTTCTACCAACTGAACCGGGCTCGGTTTCCAGGTTTTTCCCACAAAACCAAAAAGGCCCTTGGCGTCTCCCATCGGCCATGAAATCAGAACCGAAGCAACTGTTCCTCCAACAACAATAAGCAGCGACGGAATGTCAATGAAGTAGGCCAGGTTGCCAATATTGACTTGGAAGGTGCTGAAATCAAAACACATTGCAATTAACAGAAGGGTGAAACCAAGAATGGTTCCGATCATCGTCCCTTGTTCCATAGCTTACTTCTCCAAAATGTATGAATATTTAGACATGAGGCATTTTTTTCGTTCCTGAAGCCACCTAATCGACCTTAAAAGGCATAGCAATAATTGTGTCAGCCGATGGTACAAATGATAATTTTCATTCGAATTTGAATAGATACATAAGGTTTTTCTCTCCGTTATCGGGCTTTAGATCACTTGTTAGGAAAATTCTTTGTCAGAATGAACCGAAGAGTTCCTGAGCGTTTTGAGTCGTCTGTTTCGCCAATTCAGTTTCTTCCATCCCCAGGAGCTCTGCCACGAAAGTGCATACCACCGAAACCCTTTCCGGAGCATTCGGTCTTCCACGGAAAGGAACGGGTGAAAGGTAGGGAGAATCGGTTTCAAGCAGCAAACGTTCCAACGGGGTATGGAGAACAACCTGCCTGAGATCCTCGGCATTCTTAAATGTCACGATCCCATTGATACCAAGATACCATCCCATCTCGACCAGTTCTTTTGCCATTTCCCGGGAGCCGGTGAAACTATGGGCAACCCCTTTCCTGGAAGGAGAGAGTTTTTTCAGGATATCCAGGGTATCCTGCTCGGCTTCCCGGGTATGCATCACCAAGGGGAGATCCAGTTCCTCTGCCAGTTCCAGTTGTTCCCGGAAAGCATTCATTTGTGCTTCTTTGGGCGAGTAGAGGTAATGATAATCCAACCCTGCCTCTCCGATTGCCAGCAGTTTTGGACTTTCATCCTGACCCCTCAGCTTCTGTTCTGAAAAGGCATTTCGGATTTGGTCCGAGATTCCAGGATGGTATTCCGAAGCAGAATGTGGATGAACCCCCAGGGTTCCAAAAACATTGGGCCAATTCCGGCTCAGTTCTAAGACACGTTTCTGCGATTCTTCATCAACTGAAATCGTGATCACCTTTTCCACCCCGGCTTCTTTGGCAGAAGAGAGTATCTCAGGAATTTCTGCTTTGAGCATATCCAGATGACAATGGGTATCAATCAGTCCTTGCATAAAAATTGGCTTAAAAAAAATGACGTTTGCGGATAGAATCGTGTATTTTACAAATCAAAATAATCTAGGTTGATTGCATCCCTCTTGCCATTAAAAAAATCCTTGGTTCGATCTACACGGAATTTAAATAGTCCAATGGTATATAAGGTTTGAAGGAATGACCTCTGAAGGGATGATAGAAAATTGAACAAACTTCGTTGATGGACAACCAATTCAAAAAGAACTGTCAGACACTTTGCTCGCAAATCGAGTATCAATTTCAGGACGAGGAACTGCTGCATCTGGCACTGACCCATAAATCCTTCACCGAATTTAAATCAAAAACCGGACAGAGGAACAACGAGAAACTCGAGTTTTTGGGAGACGCGGTTCTGGACATGGCCATTTCCGAGCTTTTGATGGACCGTTTTCCTGAATTGGACGAAGGCGGTCTTTCAAAATTCAGGGCAAGTCTTGTCAACGAGGATGGATTGGCCCACATTGCACGTAAGATGGACCTGGGAAAATGCCTGAGGATGGGAAAAGGGGAAGACCTTTCAGGAGGCCGGGAAAAATCCTCATTGTTAGCTGATGCATTGGAAGCCGTTTTTGCGGCGATTTACCTCGATAGCAGGAAAGCTGGAGGCTTTTCCAAGGTTTCCAAAATCATCTATGAACTCTACTCTGATGAATTGCCGGATCAGGTTGATTCCTTCATTTCAAGGGATTACAAATCAGAACTTCAGGAAGTGGTGCAGAAAAGCCTGAATCTTCCAGCAAACTATGAGCTGATCAATCAGTTCGGCCCGGATCATCAAAAAGAGTTTGAGATGGTGGTCAAAGTGGAAGAGCGCATCCTCGGCAGGGGAAGGGGTTTTAGCAAAAAGCAGGCGGGACAGGCCGCAGCTCAGGACGCCCTGGTCCGCATGCAAAACGAATCTGAATGACGGTCATAGAGTTCATCTGATGCAGGAACCCCAGAAAGTCCGGATCAACAAACTCCTCTCCCAGGCCGGTGTTGCTTCACGCAGGGAAGCAGAAAAACTGATCCATGCCGGCAGTGTTATCCTCAATGGAAAAACGGTGACCGAACCTGGGCAGACCATGCTTCCGGGGACCGATCATCTGACGGTGGAAGGCAGGAAAATCCGTTTCCACCAAGCTCCAAAAACCAAAGTCTATGCGCTGTACAAGCCCAGGAATTGCATAACAAGCCTGAATGATCCCGAGGGAAGGAGAACCGTTAAGGACTTTTTCCCCCGTGATGCCGGAAGACTGTTCCCGGTGGGAAGGCTTGATTATGACGCGGAGGGACTGCTGCTGCTGACCAATGACGGAATGCTGGCCCATCGGTTGATGCATCCTAATCATAAAGTCTGGAAAAGTTACTTCGTCAAAGTCAAAGGTATGGTTTCTGAGCAAGTCTTGAGAACCTTGAGAAAAGGTCCAAAAATCAGCGGGAGAAAACACCAGCCTCTTCGGGTCAAATCACTCCACACGGTGAATGATAAAATGTGGCTAGAAGTGTCTCTTCGTGAGGGCAGCAACCAGCAGATAAAGAAAATGTTTCTTGAATCGGGACACCGGGTGCTGAAAATCAAACGATTCAAGATTGGCCGGGTGGAACTTGGTGATCTTGCACCGGGATCTTCAAGGATTTTAACCTCAGAGGAGTTGGAAGAACTTTCTCGGGAAACGGATGGCTGAAACCGGAAATATTGATTCGAACCGTTGATTTAAATCATGCCAAAAGCGGAACTTTACAAAATCTCGGTAGTTGAAGGAAAGGTGCTCGTCAGGGTTCCACCCCAGTTGGTTGGGGCACAGACAGCTTCCCTGGATGACATCCAAGCCGATTTACACCTGATGGATGTCGATTACATCCCGGAAAAACTACTCGAGATCTATGAAAGAACCTCAGGAGAATTCGACTACCTCTGCGATGAAGAAAGCAAGGATTTCACCCTCCAGATCGAACTGACCAAGGACGAAAGTGCCGTTTATTTAAACATCGTTCCGCCCAAAATAGAAGAAGAACCACTGACTGAAGAGCGGATCTTCGCGGCGCTCAAGGAAAAGGGAATTTACCAGGGAGTGTTGGAGGAAAACATCCAGAAGATGATTTCTGAAAAAATCTATTACGAGCCGACCATGATCGCCTGCGGCAGGATACCCGTCAACGGCAAGGACGGTTACGCGGAAATCCTCTTCCTCCCCGAAGCGGACCGGCCTGCTCCGGGAAGCCAGTTCAACCTCCGGGAAATCCCGATGCTCCAGGAAGTCAAGGCAGGGGATGAACTGATCAAGATGATTCCCTCCACCGCCGGAGAAGACGGGTTTACCATCACAGGCAAAGTAATCGGTGCGACTGCAGGGCGTGAATTCAAAATCTTTCCGGGGCGAAATACCCGTTTCAACGAAGAAAGAACCCATATCATCGCAACCAGTGACGGAGTGTTATGCCAACTCGGGGAATACCTATCGGTCGAAGAAGTACATGTGGTCGACAAGGTTGATGCCAGCACCGGGCATGTGCGTTTCGACGGGGTAATCAAAGTCCGCGGGAATATTTCTGACCGATACAGTGTCGAAGGCGTCCGGATCGAGGTCGGTGGAACCGTAGGTAAGGCCAGACTCCGCTCGATCGGGGACATCCGCGTTGCCCAGGGCATCATGGGCAGCATGATCCAGGCAGGGGGTTCCGTGCTCGCGCAGACCATCACAGACGCCCAGGTCAATGCAGCCGAAAATGTGGTCGTTTATGACTACATCATCAATTCCAAGGTCAATGCCGGAAATAACCTCGACATCCCGACCCACCATGGTTATGCCCATGGCGGAACTTTGCAGGCCGGAAACCTGATTCGGCTTCCCAAAGTCGGACCTCCCGAAGAATTCACCAAGGAGGAGGATGAAGTCGAAGAACTTCCCACGACCACGACCATGCTGGAAGTCGGCATTTCTCTCGCCAGCAGAAAACAATTCAATACGCTGCTGGAAAACATCCAGAATAATTTCAATGAGTTCGAGGACAGTCTGAAGGAAATCCTCCCGGTTTTCGAAAAATCCATCGAGGAAGGTCTTTCTCCGGAAGATCTGGATGCATTGAACGAAGCAGGTGAGGAAGCTTCAAAAAAATCCAGAATGGTCTTTCTTGACAACAAAAAAATCCGACTTCAGCGTGAGATCAATCATCTCAATGAAACCGTCAATGGTGGGATCGTCTTCATCACCGGAGGCATCCAGCCTGGAACCGCGATCAATGTCCGCAGGATGCGTTACAATGTTCTGACTCCGACGACAAGCATGGCTTATCATTTTTCGCAAAACGGGGTCCAGTCCGCAGCTTGTGAAACGATGATTGATGATTACCGGAAGTATTTGCTTAAACTGCCCGCATGATTGAACAGGAAACCGTTCTACTCCAATCCATCTTGAAACATGGCTGAAATCACAAGAGAAGATCTGGAACGGCGGGTCAAGCGCCGGGAAAACCTGAAAGACATGGATCTCAGCGGACTGAACCTCGACGACTTGGCCATGGAAGGTGCGATCTTCCGCAAGTGCAAACTCACCGGCACCACATTCAACCACGCCCGAATGGCCTTTGCCCGTTTCGAAAACTGTTTGATGAACGATTGTGAGATGCAGCGTTCCAACCTTCAGGAAGCCTCCATCCGTGAATGTGATCTCAGTAATTCAGATCTCGGTGACAGCGAAATGACCGAAATCAATATGAGTAAGAGCGTCTTGAGCAAAACCAATCTCAGCGGATGTTTTCTCAATCATTCGGTTTTCATTGGCTCTGATCTGCAGCTCTGCAATTTTTCCCAGTCCACACTTAACGGCAGTTTTCTCAACGGGGCAAAATTGATGGTCTGTGACTTCACTGCCGTCAATGCTGAGAATTTAACTGCCCAGGATGTGGATTTCACCGGATCAATGTTTGAGGGCGCCCACCTCAATTCATCCCGAATGCAGAAAAGCCGATTCAATTTCTGTAACCTGAGCGTTGCCTCATTCAAGGAATGCGATTTGAGTGAAAGCCAAATTGCTTTCTCAAAACTGGATTATGTGAATTTCAGTTCTGCTACCCTCAATTCGGCATTGCTGATCAAAGTTTCAGGAATCGAGGCAGACCTCAGCGGAGCGCTTCTCAACGGGGCAAAAATGCAGAGAGCGGAACTGACCCAAAGCAAATTCGATAATGCCGAAATGAACGGAGTCGAAGACGATGAAGCGGTCTTCGATGAATCCAGCTTCGAGGGCACCGCCCGATGAAAACCTCTCAGACCCTTCTCCTCATTTTCCTGGGAATGATCCTTGGGTCCGGAGCATGGGCTGAATACCGGGCCTACGAGTTGGAAGTCTTCGACCGGACCACCAAAACCTCCGAAACGATCATCACTTCCTTTTCTCCGGCTGATTACATTCTGACCCATGGGGGACCTGACCGGATCGGCATCATCATCCGCGCCTCCTGGGTCTGCTACGGAGACACTTCCCGGAGAAAAAAAGTCTGCCCCGTTCCCAAACCGATCAATCCGCGTTATAAAGATGGGGACCGGGTTCAGATCATGCTCGACAAACACCTGACTCACGAATGGGTCGGAGTCGTCGAAAACAGTTTTTTCAGGCCGGAACTGCGGAGCAACGTCTACGGCATCCGGTTTCCGGACCGCAACAACCTCTATACCCGCTATTACGAAGCCAACCTCAGAAAAGCACCCTGACCCAAGGGCACCACCACATACCTGCCAAACCCCTTGCACACAGAGGAAGAATGAAAAAAAAGATACACGACGCAAGCCTGATGACCGCCATCAAAACCCCTTACAAATCCGGGGGTGAGATCGACCTGGACTGTTATGACGAACTGGTCACGGAACAGATGCGCAATGGGGTGGAAGGGTTGATTGTCTGCGGAACCACCGGGGAAGGCCATTTGATGGATTGGGAGGAACACCTGATGCTCATCGCCCACAGTGTCAACCGCTTCGGTGATGAACTCGTGATCGTCGGCAATACCGGCAGCAACAACACCCGTGAAGCCCTGAAAGCCACCCGATACGGTTTTGCCTTCGGTATGGATGCCTCCCTCCAGATCAATCCCTACTACGGAAAAACGTCCGAAAAAGGACTCAGGGAACACTTTAACCGTGTGCTCGACCTTGGCCCTGCCATCATCTACAACGTGTCTTCCAGAACCGGTCAGGACCTCCAACCGGAACTCATCGAATCCCTGGCGGAACACTCCAACCTCGTCGGCGTCAAAGAGTGTTCAGGAAACGAAAGAATGGGTTATTACGAATCTAAGGGAATTGCCTGCTGGTCCGGAAATGATGACCAATGCTTTGAAGGCCGTCACCGAAATCAATCCCATGGAGTCATTTCCGTTATTGCCAACCTGTTACCAGGGTTGATGCGCAAACTCATGGATGAGGATAACTCCGAACTCAACCAAAGGCTGCAGCCCCTGATGGCGTGGCTCTTTCATGTGCCGAGTCCCAATGCCCTGAATACCGCCATGGCCATGACCGGCGCCGCCCCTCCGGTCTTTCGCTTGCCCTATGCCCCCCTTGACTCCAATGCCCGGCAGGAAGGATTTCAGCTTCTCAATGCTTTTTCGGATGAAGAACGAGTCGGCAATACTCTGAAATTGATGGATGATTCGGAATTTGAGCTGAGTTGCTGAATCTGAAAATTCTTCCAAAATTGATTTTCTAAAATATCAATCTTAGGAAAGCTAATCACCGGTTCAGAAAGCTTCAATAGTTGCCTAAAAATAATAGGTCATTCCCGCCGATAGACGACTTTTACCCCGGTAATGGGCAAGAATCCCTGAACTTGAATCCGATGGGTCGAAGTGTACCGTACTGATCTCCAATTTAAGGTCATCCATGATCCGATAAATCATTGTTAATCGATGCACAGAATCTTCATTTTTTGGATCATGATTCAGGGAATAATCCAATTCCAGGGTCTGATGAAAAAATAAATGGTTTCCTCCCATTCCAAAATATGCTGATGCTTGAGGCCAACAATCCATTTTGCATTTTGATGGATCAGGTATTGTGAAGACTCAGTGAGAGTCTAGCCCCAGAAATCGAGACGGACTTTACGACGTTTATGACGGGGAAGTTTAAAGAGGGGCTCCTCTTCTTGAACAGATACTTCAGTCTTTTTTGGCTCGGCATTGCGCCGATATGCGGGGACTTCGTATTCAATTTCCAGGAAATTAGGGCCGGTCCCTTCGTTCCGGGTTTCCGTCATGGAAAGGGTGTAGCGCGGGAGGACGGTCTGAAAATCGGTTCTTCTAGCTGCTCCGACCGGTGTTACCTTGTCTTTGTTTCCATCGACGTAAGTCGGGTAGAAGTTGGTCGTCCCCTGAAGTCTACGGGGATTGACTTTCTTTTTTTTGAGTTCCTCGCTCATTGCTTCTTGGGCAAACTAAGGATTCCTGTTGAGCCGACGAATTGGGAAAGTTAATATACTGGGCTTCTGCCAAAAAACCGCAATCAAAATATATCCTAAAAGGAAGTTGATCCCGGAAAAAGTTTCTTTCATATAATCTTAAAGATTAATTCAGTACCAACCTTTGCGATGGACCAGCAAATAGAAGCCCAAAAAGCAATCAATCCTGGAAATTCACTGGAAGTGATATTGGCCAGTCCGAGAGGTTTTTGTGCAGGAGTCGACCGGGCCATTACCATTGTGGAAAAGGCTTTGGAAAAGTTCGGACCGCCCATTTATGTCCGCCATGAAATCGTCCACAACCGCCATGTGGTCAGTCGATTGCGGGAAAAGGGGGTGATCTTTGTGGACGAACTGGATCAGGTCCCGGAAGGTGCCCATGCGATCTTTTCCGCCCACGGAGTTTCCCCGCAGGTACGGGAACAGGCGTTGGAACGGAATCTTGAAGTGCTTGACGCCACATGTCCGCTTGTGACCAAGGTCCATGTTGAGGCCAAACGTTATGCCCAGAAAGAATTCATCATTCTTCTGATCGGGCATCGGGAACACGTTGAAGTCGAAGGAACTTTTGGTGAAGCTCCGGACAGGATCATCATCGTTGGGACTGTTGAGGAAGCGGAAAATCTGGAACTCCCTCCATCCTCCAGGATCGCCTACCTGACCCAAACGACTCTCTCTCTTGATGATACTGCCGACATCATCAAAGTGCTGCGCCGACGTTTCCCGGAAATTGAGGGACCTGCCAAGGATGACATCTGTTATGCCACCCAAAACCGACAGAATGCTGTCAAACAGATTTCCAAAGAAGTGGATCTGGTCCTCGTTGTCGGAGCTGAAAACAGCTCGAATACCTTGAGACTCGTCGAAGTCGCAGAAAGCCTGGGGACCCGTGCAGTTCGTATCCAATCTTCCTCAGAACTGCAACCAGACTTGTTGGAAGAATGCAACAAAATCGGTATCACCGCTGGAGCATCGGCTCCGGAAGATATCGTTCAGGGGATTGTTGACAAACTTCGAGGATGGAATCCTGGATGCAGAGTTCGGGAGTTGAAACTGACAGAAGAACAAGTCAGCTTTGGTCTTCCACCCCAGCTAAAAACGCCTTAAACCTTGAGGCGGAACGGCCTCTTGGAGAATATTTTCCCTTTTCAACTTCATCCAATTCAGCAAAAGTTGAAGACGTTCCTTCAGGATTGAATATCGGATCCCATCCAAATCCTGAAGAACCTCTCGGCGTGACAATTTGACCCCGAACCTCTCCCTCAAATAAATGCATATTTAAACCGTCTGAGGTATATCCCAGGCAGCAAACTGCCTTCGCACGGAAATCTTCAAAATTCTGCAAAGACCGATACATTCCCTCTGCCCCGAGGTCTTTCACAAACCATTTGACCAAAGGTCCCGGTAAATTCCCCCAGGCTTCAAAATAAAGAGAAGTATCTTCGACAATCACCGGTTTCTGCAAACCCATCCAAGCCTGGCTGAGTTTGTTTTCAACGAGCAGCTTGAGATCGCTGGTCTGGATTTCCATCAGGTCCAGATCAACCTGCAGAAGTTCTCTCTGAAGAAGGTTTGAAAGCTCCCTCAGTTTGTTGGGATTGGAAGTGACAAAATGAATCGATTCCGGCAAGGTCTCAAATTGGTAAATGGAGAATATTTTTGAGGGTTTCGAGCCTATACCTTATTGGGAAAAACAAGGATCAAATCCTCAAAAATCGGATGAATCCTGAATTTCCCAAAACAATTCCTGGTCAAGAACTATAAAAAAAGAACTTGGCCAGGCGTGCTTTTAAATCAAAACTTCACTGCTGAGATTTGCTTCCAGTGGAGTGAGCGAAGCATTACGGATGATCCTTTCATGGGATAGCACCCTGGGAAGAATGCTCCAGACATAGTACTCCGCCGTTTTCAGTTTGTTCCAGTAAAACCCTGCTTCCTCACTCTCGTCAGCAAAAGCCTTCAAATCCTTACCTTCCGGAAGCATTTCGTTGAGTTTGAGTTTCGCCACCTGGGCCTGTTTCAACAGATAGAAGGAGCAGAGGACGTCCCCCATCAGTTGAAGCATGTTAACAGCATAGAGCAGATAAGCAGATTGTCCGGAATGCTCACCGATCCGTTTCAGGTTGCTGATGCTTTCAAACATCAACTTCCGGTAACCCTCCCATTCCCGGACCCAATCGACGAGCAAGTCTTCAGGAGGATTGGATTCAAACCAGTTCAGTTCCTTGACGAGATTGTCAATCAAAGCTCCCTGTTTGACTCCAAATTTACGCCCCACCAGGTCCATGGCCTGGATGCCATTGGTCCCCTCATAAATGGAACCGATTTTCTGATCCCTGGCATTCTGTTCCAAAGGAAAATCCCGGGTGAATCCGACACCGCCAAGGACCTGGATCCCGGTACAGGCAACCTCAAATCCCTGATCCGTTCCAAAAGCCTTGCAGACAGGAATATGTAGGTCGACGAGATCCTGGTAATATTCCCGGGTTTCTTCAGGTCCATGATGGGCCATATCCGTGTACCAGGCCACCGTATACATCATCGCCCTTAATCCCTCAGTAACCGAACGCATCTGCATCAGCATCCTGCGGACATCAGGATGTTCCACAATTTTCGCTTTTTCTCCAGGATTGATCGGAGACGGCCCCTGAAGTCTTTCGTTGGCATAGGAAACCGCGTTGTGGCATGCGGCTCCTGCTCCAGCAAGTCCCTGAAGACCGACAAACAGCCTTGCTTCATTCATCATCTGGAACATCTGCGCCATCCCTTTATTTTCCGCCTGCAGCAAATATCCGTGACAGTCCCCTTTTTCTCCGAATGAAAGTACACACGTGGGAGATGCATGAAGCCCCATCTTTTTTTCGATATTCACCAAGGTCACATCATTTTGGGTACCATCCTTACGGAATTTGGGAACAATGAAGAGGCTGATGCCCTTGGTTCCATCCGGAGCACCTTCTGTTCTGGCAAGGAGAAGGTGGATGATGTTTTCCGACATGTCATGGTCACCGGTGGTAATGAACTGCTTGGTGCCCTTGATCAGATAATGTCCTTCAGGCTGCTGGACCGCAGTGGTGATGATGTCTCCGACCGCACTACCGGCATGAGGCTCTGTGAGACACATGGTCCCGGACCAGGTCCCATTAAACATGTTTTCGCAATATTCTTCTTTTTGCTCGTCAGAACCGAAGGTCACAATCAGATTGGCGGCACCGGTAGTCAGGGTATTGCCGATGCAAAGGGACTGATTCGCAGCAAGCTGAACTTCTTTGGCGGCCACAGTAACCAATTCCGGAAGCCCCATTCCACCGAAATCGGGAGGCATATTCATCGCCAGCCAGCCTCCTTCTCCCATCTTTCGCCATGCTTCGGGAAATCCTTGAGGGGTTTTGACCGATCCGTTTTCGACCTGACAACCTTCCCGGTCTCCACTCTGATTGATCGGATCAAGGACCTGTTCCGCAAAGGTGCAGGCTTCATTGATTGTCATTGAAAATAAATCTTCATCGAACTCCGAAAAATCTTCAAAGCCGCATAACTTTCCGGCTTCCAAGACCTCCATTACAACAAACTGGAGTTCCTTTCGGTTTACATGATATTCGGTGCTGCTCATAAGCTTCTTCTCAATTCCGGGTTAAAAGAGAACAACATAAAATTATGCGGGTAATCACATAATCGGCAAAACAAATGCTCCTGCTGTTGCCATTGAAAACAGCCAGAGTCGATTATGATGAATATTCAGGAATGCATTTTACGGAAAATCACAGACGCATTGGTTCCTCCAAAACCGAAGGAATTGGACATGGCAACGTCTATTTCCCGAGAACGGCCTTCATTCGGTGTGACATCAAAATCACATTCCGGATCCAGCTCGTTGATATTAATGGTGGGCGGGATGTAAGAGTGGTGCAGGGCTTTAACGCAGAAAACAGCTTCTATGGCTGCTGCTGCACCTAAAAGATGGCCGGTCATGGATTTGGTTGAACTGACGGAAGTGTGGTTGGCAATCCCGTCTCCCAAAGCCAATTTCAATGCCTTCAATTCATTGATATCCCCTGCCGGGGTGGAAGTACCATGAGTATTGATGTAATCGATCTTTTCTGAATCAACCCCCGCGTCCTTGACGGCAATCTTGACCGCATGGGCAGGACCCTCGGTGGAAGGTGCTGTGATATGGAAGGCATCGGAACTGGCTCCGTATCCTACAAGTTCACAATAGATCCTGGCTCCTCTTTGCTTGGCAAATTCGTATTCCTCCAAAATCAGCATCCCGGCTCCTTCCCCCATCACGAACCCGTCGCGACCGGTATCGTAAGGTCTGCTTGCTTTTTGAGGTTCCTCATTTCGGGTACTGAGAGCATGCATCGCCGCAAAACCGGCAATCCCAAGAGGAGTCACACTCGACTCGGCTCCGCCACTGATCATCACTTTTGCATCACCTCGTTCGATATGTCTCATTGCAGTTCCAATCGCATGATTGGAGGAAGCACAGGCGGAAACTGAACAGGCGGAATAGTTTCTTGCACGAAAAAGCATGGAAACCTGTCCTGGAGCCAAATTGCTCAGGGTCATCGGGATGAAGAAGGGGCTGACCCGTTTCGGCCCCTGTTCCAGGAGGATTTTGGTGTATTTTTCGATGCAGCCCAGTCCGCCGATACCAACTCCCATGGAAATACCGACTTCCTCTTCCAAAGGTTCAGTGATCTCCAATGCTGCATCCTGAAGGGCTTCCTGGGTAGCGGCAATCGCGTAATGGATAAAAAGGTCCATCTTCTTTGCCTCTTTGGGAGGTACCAAATCCGGAAGCTCGAAATTCCGCACCTCTCCGGCGATCTGACAGCGCATCTCAGAAGGATCGAATTTCTCGATTCGATCAATCCCGGACTGCCCCTGACTGCCTTTTTCCCAGGTTTCCGCGACTGTATTTCCAAGCGGGGAAACACATCCCAATCCGGTCACAACAACTCTTTTTGATTCAGTCATTTTATCCGGTTTGATTCAAGTTTATCCCAACTTGGAAATGTTGATCATGTCTTTCAAGCAGCCTGAGCTTCTTTGATGTAATCCACAGCCGATTGAACGGTAGCGATCTGCTCCGCCGCGTCATCAGGAATGTCGATCCCGAATTCTTCCTCAAGGGCCATGACCAGTTCCACCGTGTCCAGGGAATCTGCTTCAAGATCATCTACAAAATTTGATTCAAGCTTGATGTCTGCTTCATCTTTTCCAAGTTGTTCGCCAATGATTTTGATGACTTTGCTTTCAATTTCGTCCATGGTTGCTCTTATTGTTAGGGTTGATGTCTTCTTTGAAGACTTTGTGTTATCAATGAAGGAAATGTCAAACCACTTGATGCATTTCCAGAACTAATACATGCCACCATTGACATGCAAAACCGTACCAGTGATGTAATCCGCTTTTTCCGAGGCCAGAAAATCGACGGCATGGGCAATGTCTTCCGGCACACCCATCCGTTTTAAAGGAATCTGCCTGAGAATTTCTTCCTGCTGGGTTTCGTTGAGAGCCTGGGTCATGGCCGTATCGATGAATCCTGGAGCCACAGCATTGACTGTAATTCCTCGGGAACCGACTTCACGAGCAAGAGACTTGGTGAATCCAACCAAGGCGGCCTTGGTGGAACTGTAGTTCACCTGACCGGGATTGCCAGAAAATCCTACCACTGAGGAAATACTGATGATTTTTCCGCTTCGCTGTTTCATCATCGTCTTAAGAACCGCACGGGTGATGTGAAAAACCCCGTTGAGGTTGACATCGATGACCTTCGACCATTGTTCCGCTTTCATTCGCATCATCAGGTTATCCTGGGTGATGCCTGCGTTGTTGACCAGTATATCAATCCTTCCCTGACTTCCAACCACCTCGCTGACCATTTTATCAATTGCTTCGGGATCGGTAACATCAACCTGGAAATCAAGGCATTGGCTTCCAAGCTTATTCAATTCACTTTTTAGATCCTCAAGTTCAGGATTCAGGTCGGTGAGGGCAATGTCCGCACCGGATTTGGCAAGTTGAAGTGCGATCACCTTGCCAATGCCTCGTCCTGCCCCGGTTATCAGCGCTAATTTTTTTTCCTGCCCCATCTTTTCCTTTTTTAACGAACCTTAAAGTAAATCAAAACCGCAATCACAAAAAGCCAGATTGATTTGAGATGCATCTGCCAGATCACTCGGCTGTTAACTTCCTGGGTCGTCAGCAGTTTGTTTTCTTCAGGAACCGGATTGATTCCAATTTTCTTCAGGAAGATCAGCCACACCGATTCTACGTCTGAAGGATTGCGATTATAAGTCCAAAGTCTCTGTAGATGGTGATGATAAGGGGATCTGAGGAAAAAACGAAAGCGTTCTGCTTTTTCCCGGCCCCGGGTATGAAGCATCCATTTAAAGAAAAGACGCTGAATGATGGAAGAGAGGACGGAAAAAATAAAAATCCCGCCCACAATCGGCAGGAACAATTCCGCTTTGACGAAAATGAACATGGCCGAAACCATGCTCCCCAATGCCAGGGCACCCAGATCCCCCATGTAGATCAGGGCCGGTGGTGCGTTGTATTTCAAAAACGCTGTTCCTGCACTGAGAACCGTCGTTGCCAGTACAGATAATTCCTTGATTTCATGGGTCAAGTGCGGAATCTTCAGCCTCTCTGCAAACTCAGAATCGCCTCCGATGTAGGCCACCGCACCGACAAAAAGAGCACAGGTCATCAATGGAACCGTCGCCAGAGAATCCATACCATCGGTGAGATTGACGGCATTCGCCCCGCCCACGATGATCAACAGCATGAATGGAATAAATAAAAATTTCGGTAAATAAGGATAAGCATCTTTGAGAGGCACAAAAGGAACCACAAGATGGCCGTCGATATCAACATAAAGGTACAATCCAAGGACGACTACCAGAGCCACCCCAAATTCTGCAGAAAGCCTGAAACGAGCACTGACTCCATCAGCTTTATCAGAGTAATGTTTTTTCTCCGATTTACCAGATTCGACCCTCTTCCGATGAACCACCTTGGCAAAGTCATCAATTGCACCAATCACTCCAAAGGAAAACATGATGATCAGAAGTGCCACAATGTACTGATTCAGGTTACACCAGAGAACCGCTGCAACCAGTATTCCCAATAGAAGTACTCCTCCGCCCATGATCGGCGTCGCTCCAGTGTAGGGTTTGATTCCGTTGGATGTTCCATTGAAATCGGAGGTGATACCTGCAGCACGAAAATGTTTTATGACAAAAGGCATTAGAATGATGATGACCAGGTAAACGGTCAGGAAGGCCATGCCACTTCTGAAGATGACCGATTTGAAGATTTGATAAGGCCAGACAGAATGAAGCAGGATGGAGAGCATTGAAGGATCAGAGGCTCATCAGTTCTTTCTCTTTGGTCCCGATCAAATCATCAATGATACGAATGTGTTCGTCGGTTACCTGCTGAATATTTGTTTGGGAAGCTTTTTCTTCATCCTGGGAAATGGCTTTTTCTTTTTCGAGTTTTTTCAGTAAATCATTGCCTTCCCTGCGGACATTGCGTACGGCAATTTTCGCGTCTTCACCAATTTTCTTTACCTGTTTGACGTATTCCTTACGACGTTCTTCGGTAAAAGGAGGCATGATCAAGCGGATGAGATTGCCGTCGTTTGAAATACTGAATCCAAGGTTCGCCGCCTGGAGGGAATGCTCGATATCCTTGATCATCTTTTTCTCCCAGGGATTGATCGCCAAAGTCTGGGGTTCCGGAGTAGAAATATTGGCAACCTGCGAGATAGGGCTGGGATTTCCATAATAATCGACCTTCACCGAATCCAGCATCGAAGGACTCACCCTTCCGGCATGGATGCCACCCAGTTCACGTTTCAGGTTTTCCAGGGTCGTATCCATTTTACGCCCGGTTTGGGCTTCAACTTCTTCTGTGTTTTCTGCAGACATCTCTTCCTTCAGTTAATCAGGGTTCCTACCGTTTCACCGCAAACTGCTTTTTTGATGGAATCCTTGGCATTCAGGTCAAGGACCTGAATTGGGATTTTGTTGTCACGACAAAAAGCTATCGCCGTTGCATCCATCACTTTCAGGTCACGACTCAGTACTTCGTCATAACTCAAATGACTGAATCGCTTTGCATCAGGGTCAATCATCGGATCTCGATCGTAAACTCCATCGGTCTTGGTTGCCTTAATGACCACTTCTGCTCCTACTTCAGTCGCCCTCAGAACCGCCGCGGTATCAGTCGTAAAAAAAGGGTTGCCTGTACCTGCGGCAAAAATCACAACGCGTTCTTTTTCTAGGTGCCGATCCGCTCGTCGCTTAATATAAGGCTCACAGACTTCGCGCATTTCTATGGCAGACATAACACGGGTCGGAACTTCTTTCTGCTCGAGCATTTGCTGCAGGCATATACTGTTGATAACGGTGGAAAGCATGCCCATGTGATCTCCTGCTACACGTGCAATGTTTCCATCGGAAGATTCCGCCCCGCGGAAAATGTTCCCGCCTCCGACAACCACCCCGACCTCTACCTTGAGCTCAATCACCGAAATGATGTTTTCGGCGATCCTGCTGATGGTATCGTAATCAAATCCAAATCCTTTGCTGCCACCAAAAGTCTCTCCGCTGAGTTTTAAAAGAATGCGGCGGTACTTCGGGTTCACAGAAGTGCTCTAGAACTGGTATTTGATAAAAGACTCGAGTCGAATTCCGACTCCAATTTCCTTTGATACCTCCTTGACCAGCTGGCCTACCGTTTTCTGGGGATCCTTGACAAAAGGCTGGGTTTCCACACAAATTTCCTTGAGAAATTTCTTGATCCGCCCTTCAATCATTTTTTCAATGATTTCCTCGGGTTTTCCAGACTCCCTGGCCTGGGCAGAAAAGACTTCCCGCTCTTTTTCGATGAGTGCGGAATCCACCTGATCTTCCCGAACCGCTTCAGCAGGAGAAGCAGCAATGTGCATTGCCAGATCATGGGCTAATTGCTGGAGCTTCGGATCCTCACTGGCAGCCTCCGTTTCAAGACCGAGGATAACCCCGATTTTTCCGGTCATGTGGACATAACCTCCGACCCATCCCTGATTCACCTCGATCCGGGCCGCATCGAGAAGCTGCATGTTTTCTCCAAGTTCTGCAACTTTAGCGTTGATCAGATCCTGGATCGTTCCTCCGCCATCCACGAGCTGTTGTTCCATCAACGCATCAGAACCCTGTGAAAGCACCTGCCCGCCGAGGGTCTGGAGCAGGGCTTTAAACGATTCATTTCTTGCCACAAAATCGGTTTCACAGGCGAGTTTGATGATCGCGCCGGATCGGTGATTTTCGTCAACTCGTATTTCTACCGCTCCTTCGCGGGTTTCCCTTGAGGATTTTTTCAATGCCTTGGCCTGCCCCTTTTTACGCAGAAATTCCTTGGCTTCTTCCAGATCACCATTGCATTCGACGAGTGCTTTTTTGCAGTCCATCATTGCAACCCCGGTGATTTCTCGCAGTTCCTTAACGGCTGCGGCTGTTATTGCTGACATCTCTAATTTTTATAAGTTCTTGAAAATTGAAGGGTGATGGGAACCTGACTGGAGGTTCCCAGATACGATATAGCCTGATTCAGGAAGCTTCCGGTTTTTCAGCAGGCTCTTCCTCCTTATCCGAAGCTTTCGATTCAGTTTCTGGAGCAGTTGCTTCGGCTTCCGTTGCTTCCACGACGGGTTCTGCCGCTTCAGCCTGCTTTTCAGCTTCTTCCACAACCTCTGCTGGAGCGCTAACTTCAGCATTTTCCGCAGGAGCTTCTGCTTTCGCTTCTTCGCCTGCTTTTTTCGCGGATTCTGAAGCTTTTGGTTTTTTGTATTTAACTATCGGCTTTTTAGGCTTGTCCCCTGAACCCTCGGATTCTGACTTCTTCGTCTTTTTTCCAGCATCTCCCTTGGGTGCTGCGGGTTCACTTTTCTCTGCGGATTGTCCTTCGTTGATCGCTTTTTCCCTGGCGGCACGTCCTTCGATCACTGCTGTTGCAATGACGCTGGCATAAAGCTGAACCGCTTTGGGGGAATCATCGTTCCCTGGAATCACATGATCAATCCCGCTTGGGTCGCAATTGGTGTCTGCAATACCAACAATCGGTATCCCGAGTTTCTGTGCTTCACGAACTGCCAAATGCTCCCGTTTGCAATCGATGATGAAAATCATTCCAGGAACATCCCTCATCGTCCGCACACCTCCCAGGGAACGTTCGAGTTTCTGGCGTTTTCTTTCAATCTGCAGAGCTTCTTTTTTCAGAATACCTTCATAGGCTCCGTCCTCACCGGCGATTTCCTCAAAAGATTGAAGTCTTCCAATCGATTGCTTGACCGTACTGAAATTGGTCAAAAATCCGCCCAACCAGCGAAAATTGATGTACGGTGAATCACAGCGGATTGCCTCGTCTAAAACGATTCGCTGAATCGACTGCTTGGTACCAACAAATAACATCGATTTTCCTTCGCTGCTGGCCTGCTTTACATACTGGTAAGCTTCCTGAAGTTTGCGTAAGGTTTGACGAAGGTCGATGATGTGAATCCCGCTCTTGACACCGTATATGTAGGGTGCCATTTTCGGATTCCAGCGTTTGGTCTGATGACCAAAATGAACTCCTGCTTCCAGGAAATGTTTCATAGATATGACAGCCATAAGGGTCTCCGTAATTAAATGGCTTAGAAGAAGGGCGACCTTTGGATGAGAAAGCCGACCGGGCTAGGTTGGAGGTTGATCATGCATGCTTTTCCGAAAACATCCTATTTCAGAAAACCATAATAATAATTTTGGAAAACCCTATTTTATAACAAAATAAATTGTTCAGGATCAAGTTTTTTTTGATGGAGAAACCGCACTTTTCAGATCAATGAAGGAGGCAAAGAAGGCTTAATGAATCCTTATCTCTGGAACTACCAAG
>ENA-OSEY01000917-OSEY01000917.1-marine-metagenome-genome-assembly--contig:-NODE-917-length-20870-cov-16.561583_pt1 | contig 20870 bp, 23 predicted proteins | sample MGYA00248465_ERZ534230 | MGnify/ENA primary metagenome ERZ534230 (study PRJEB26409, sample SAMN06344110) | marine metagenome | isolation source: Sea water from surface | place: Atlantic Ocean:Southern...
CTTTTGGATATATAATTTGAGGACCTCTTTTCATAAGTAATATAAATTCTTTAAATGTTGGTCTGTAAATTTTAAATTTTTGGCCAGTTGAAGATGTTACAATACTTGGAATAGTCTCAATGTCTTTGAAATGAAATTTACCTTCATTTGTTATAAATTCTTTTGAAATATCAATAACAGCTAAATATTTATTATTATCAGTTTTTACAATGATTAATTCGTTATCTAGATTCAATTTATATTGCTGATAATAAGGGAAGCAACAGAGTTATAACCATTGCACTCGAGACAACAATAACGATAATTTTTTGCGTTCTTTTACTCATCTTCTTTTTTTAAAAATTCTTTTTTTTGTACGTACAATTTTTTCGAATACTCTTCCAATTACGATACCAAATATTAAATAAGGAATTACTTTAGAATCATTATCAGATATTTGATCTTTTAAGTTTTTATAGTTTTCTGAAAATTCGCTCATTTTAATATTCTCCATACAATTAATCCAAAAATTACTAACGATAGTAATGCGAATGAAAAATAAATTAGAGATTGTATAAAATACTGACCATCAAACATTTGTGATAAAACAATAGAAGTACCTGAAAGTATAAATAAAGTAGCTATAGCTAAATAATTTCCCGCTTTGAAATTTTTACGCGCACCTTTAATTGAGTCTTCAATTGGTTCAACTGTCTCTTCTTGTATATGTGCAAGAAGGCTATCTAGAGCTTTAATTGCTGAAACGGGAAGGTTAAACATTTTGTTATTTACTTTCTGTTAGAAATAATAGTGCCAATAACACCCTGTACAGTAGCAGCTACAGGTAAGGCTAAGATTGCACCAACTCCACCTAATGTATATGCTCCAAACAGTGTTGAAAATACTGCTATGGCAGGATGTATTTCCATAGTAGATTTCGTGACTCTAGGACTAATAAAGTAGTTTTCAATAACTTGATATATAGATAAAACTAAAATAGTTGAAATTATTGTTGTGGTTCCAAGGGATATTGAGGCAATGAAAGGTACAAGACCGCCTAAAAAAGTACCGACAACTGGAATCAATTGTGACAAAATACCTGCAGAGACACCCAGTGCAATTGGAGATGGTAAACCAATTAATAAAAAAGCAACCGATAAAACAATACTCGCCAAAACACCCAATATGAATTTAGCAACAATGAATCCACCTGCTTTAGATACTCCGATTGTCCATACCTGATCAATTGATGTGGATATGTTATTTGGTAACGATTCTTTGAGCTTTACTCTCCATCCATCACCTTCACTTATTAAGTAATATGTAAAAAAGAAAATTATGAAAATATGTCCTAAAGTTCTCAATAATCCTTGGCCAGCGAAAACAACGCTAGAACCTACAGAGCTACCATAATCTTTAATGAGTGTATCAAACTGTGTTTCTAAATCCGTTGCTTGAATTGAAACAGAAAAACCTTCAACGTTCAACCACCCAATAAAATTATCAAAATAGGCTGGGATTTGTGAAGACAAAAAATAAATTTCTTGAACCATTATTGGGATAATTGAAAAGAAAGCAGCACCAATAACCAAAAGAATGACTGCAACTGAAATCAAAGCTGCTAATCTTCTTCCTACCTTTTTTGATAATCTATATACAACCGGTTCAGCAAGAGCAGAAAGAACTACTGCTACAAATAAATCAAAAATCAGAGACTTTACCCTAATAAATATAAGAACTGAAATTGAAATTAAAACTATATATATAAAAGCTCGATTTAACAGCTCCTGTCTAGTTTCGCCTTTTGGTAAATTCACAACTATTTGACCTTATAATCTGGTTGATAGTTACGTTTTGGAAACAATAAACTTACAAAGAATAAAGTTAAAAATAAGTTGAAACCATATTCAAAATAAGTAATATTTTCTTCAATAATAATCCTGCTGTACAGTGATAGTAATGTAAATATTATAGATAGAAAAAGAATCCTTTTTTTATACGATAAACCACGAACTGTAACATTTAATAAAAGTATGCCAGTAATGATTCTTCCCATACCTTCAAATGTATTGCTTCTCATAAAATAAAATTCACGCAAATTGAAAAAACCATTTTGACCAATACCTCCTAGTGTTAGATGAATAATTCCTAGCAAGACCAACAAAGCAGCAACCCATGCAAGGCTAAAATTACCCATGGAGAATCTAGCCTTGATTGGAGAAGGCCATGGCTGTAATGGATTAACTCTTTTTAAAAGATTAGAAGATAATCTAAATATCGATCTTTCATAGTTGCCAAATATTAATGTTGCAATTGTTAGATACAGTAAACCGATATAAATAGGAAGGCCAAACAAATATATAGATAGAACAACCATAGAATGCCATAAATATAAGGTATAAATATTTGAATGCAACAATGAGAATATTTTCCATAGATAAGTTTTATTTAAGAACTTTTCAATGATGTTTTTAAAACTAAATAAAAGGCTTAATAGTCCAATTGAAGCAACAAAGTAAAAGGCTGTAGGAGGATCTTCGTTATTCATCTCAGAGAGTCTATAATTTGAAAACGATAGAAATGTTTTATTTATAGACAGTTGATAGTACAAATAACCATAGGAAAAGATTGCAATTATTGGAAAAATACTATTTTTAATTAGTTGTAATTTACCATCAGCAAAGAAATAGCCAATCTGATGTATGGTTAACCAGAAAAATAAATAATTTAACACTTTTATATACGCAAAATTAATTGGAAAATTAAGGAAGTCTATGAGCATTAGTAATGTTATAAAAGTTGTAATGCTTAAATATGGATATTTTTTATGAATGTAGATAGTAAATGGTGCAAACATTACCATCACTAAATATATAGAAACCATCCATAAAGGCCATAAAGAAAACTCAACAGATGAAATCACACCGTCTTCAAATGTTGTAAGGAAATCTGGAATCATATTTTGATTTAAAAGAATATTTAATGTGGTCGTTATAGCTATTATCCAAACCAGGACAGGACCAACCAAGGCATTAATTCTATCAACTAAATAATTCCATTGGCTTCCATCCCTACCAACATTTGAATACCATGCAATTAGATTACTGAACCCCATAGAAAATATAAATAACGACATACCGATTGTAAACCATGAAATTGTCATAAATGTTTGAGAAGTAGTTGATAAATTAGAAATTATATATTCACCACCAGAATTTGTTACAAATAAAAAGATGAATGAATTGATAATCAACATAAATAATCCTGATGTTTTAATGAAATCGATAAATCTTTCTCTTGAAATAGAGGTGTTCTCAGCTTCATTAAAAACTGATTTAAAAGAACTGATACTAGGAAAAAACAATTTAAATATTTCTTTCACATAAATATATTACATATCTCAAGCAACTTAAATAAGAATATAATTAGATAATGGAAATTGTCATATATCAACCTGAAATAGCAGGAAATGTTGGGGCAATCATACGATTATCAGCAAATTCTGGCATTCCAGTAAATTTTATTAAACCATTTGGATTTAATATGCAGGAAAATAAAATACGTAGAGCTGGTCTCGATTATCATGACTTAGCATTCGTCAACAATTATGAAAGTTGGAATGAATTTACTAAAAATAACAAAAATAAATCAATAGTATGTCTTACCTCAAAGGGAAGTAAAGCATACTGGAATGAAGAATTGAATGATTATGATTATTTACTTTTTGGTCCTGAATCCGTTGGTCTTCCAGATAATATAAGAAAAAAGTATGAAAATCTGACTATTCCAATGAAAGAAAAATCAAGGAGTTTAAACCTTGCAAATTCTGTAGGCATAGTTATGTTTGAAGCAATTCGGCAAGCTAGTGTTAAATAAGTTAATTTTAGTATTTATTGGTGGTGGTTTAGGGAGTGGTATTCGATATATTGTAAATATTTATACTCAACACTTGAATTACTCACAAGCAAGTACTCTGTTTGTAAATATATTTGGATCTTTTTTATTTGGATTATTTTTTGTAATTTTACAAAGCAAGACTTCAATAATTAATGTTTTTGTACTCACCGGTGTTCTTGGAGGATTTACAACATTTTCCCAATTTTCATTTGATGTTGTGCAATTACAGAATACAAGTAATTTGAACACCATTCTCTATATAGTTTTTTCTTTATTTCTGTCAGTAATCGCTTTATGTATTGGGATATACTTAGGTAACAAAATTTTAAATTAATAATATGCCAACTTTTGATATAACATCTGAATTTAATAATCAAGAAATTACAAATGCTGTAGATCAAGCTTATCGAGAAATTGCTAATAGATACGATTTTAGAGATACTGGTACAAGTATTGCATTCAATGAAAAAACGATAGTATTAAAAAGTTCGACAGAAGAAAGACTTAACGCTGCAGAACAAGTTTTAAAAGAAAAATTCGTAAAAAGGAATGTATCTATTAAATTTTTGTCAGATGTCAAAATTGAAAAAACACCATCTGAAATTAAACATTTTTACAATTTAAAGTCTGGGATAGTACAGGACGAATCAAAGCAAATAATAAGTTTAATTAAGAAAGAATACAAAAAAGTACAATGTACATATCAAAACCTATCTATCAGAATTTCAGCTAAAAAAAGAGACGAACTACAAGAGATTATTCAATTTCTTAAAAATTCTAATCTTGATATACCTATTAATTTTGGAAATTTTAGAGATTGAATTTAGGTTTTATCCTCTTAAAAACAATTCGAGATAACACAATACTTATTATTAAAAATAATATCGTAAACATTAGACCATCTTCGTAAGACGTTGTTAAATAATAGGAAACAATAAGTACAATGGCTCCATAGATAGCCCTAAATATTGAAAAAAGAATAAAAGTTTTAAATAATTTGTGTTCAATGATTTTTTTTATTTTTTCTATCAAAATCTGTTTCGAAATTTAGAAACAATTTTGTAAACATAATCTCTAATTGTTTTTGGAAAAATTTTAAATACTCGAAATATAGTGTAAATACCGCCTAAGTCACTTATAGAATTGAGAACTGCATCTGAATAATAGAATCTAAATCCGTTCTTTTCGTATACCAAAGTGTCAAGTTTTATTTCTTCCGGTGACAGATCATTTTGGTAGCTAATATCTAAATTTTTATTTTTTTCTGATATCCAATTTCCATAAGATGTACATAAGTTACATTCTTGGTCAATGAATACTTTATTCATCAGCAATAAAATCCATACTCAAGGAATTTACACAATATCTTTCACCAGTTGGTTGTGGACCATCTGGAAAGACGTGTCCTAAATGTGCATTACATGCACGGCAGGTAATTTCAGTTCTTATCATTCCGAAAGAACGATCTTCTTTACGTATGATTTTATTTTCAATAGATTCAAAAAAACTTGGCCATCCAGAACCAGACTCAAATTTCGTATTTGAATTAAAAAGTTCTTCTTTGCAAACAATGCATAAATACGTTCCTTTTCTTTTTTCATTTAATAGCTTTCCGGAAAAAGGCGGTTCCGTTCCACAATTTTGAGTTATTTCATAAACTTCTTTACTCAAATTATCTATATTTATTTCCATACTTTATTTTAAATCAGGCTGGATTAAAGTAAATTTCTGTTATTTCTTTAAAATTCTTCGATATTTCATCTCTTATTTTATTGTTCACTTCAATCATCTCAATATCAGAAGTAGTATCAACATAATCAACTTTGCATAATGCTAGGTAGCTGTTTGCACCGATAGACACAATCCTTAAAGACTCTATACTTTTAATCGAGTCGGTTTTCTTAATTAATTCGGTTAATCCATCTTTTGTTTGTTGATTGATTGTCTCTCCAGTAATTAGATGTTTCATTTCGTAGCCTAAAAACAATCCAGAAACCATAAGCAAAATACCGATCATTATAGAACTTATGGCATCATAAATTGGATTGCCAGTAATGTTTGCAAATATTGAGCCAAAGAGTGCAATACCTAATCCTAAAGTTGCAGCAAAATCTTCTACAACTATTGCAATTAATGGTCCATCTGTTGATGTTTTAAGCATTTTGAAAACAGACAAATTTTTATCTAATGCTTTGCTTCGCAATTCTTTTACAGCTTTATATAAGACATAAAGTTCTAAAATTATTGATACCGACAAAACAATAATTGAAATATATAAATTTTTTAATTCTTTAGGATGAGAAAGAGCTTCAATACCATGTTCTAATGAAACAAGACCTCCAATAGTGAAAATTAGTACCGCAACGACTAGAGTCCAAAAATATTCCTCTTTTCCTCTTCCTAAGGGATAAATCATTTTATTTGGTTTTTTTGACTGCTTTATACCAAACCACAATAAAAATTGATTTCCGGAATCAACATATGAATGTACAGCCTCTGAAAACATTGCAGAGGAAGATGTTAAGATTGCAATTACTGTTTTAATACCAGCAATAAAAAAATTTACAGAAAAAGCTAAAAAAACAGTTTTTGATGATCCGTTAGAAGCCATTTTCCTCAAACCAAGTTACTAAATTTGGATATCCTCCAATTCTTATATTGTCTATATATATTTGTGGTACAGTACTGACTCCTTCACCTACTCTTTTATAAAATTCTTGTCTTTCTTCGTCGTTTGATAAATCAATTTCATCAAATTCAAAATTTACTGAATTAAGAAGATTTTTAGCACGATCGCACCAAATACAATTATCTTTTGAGTAAACAGTTATATTCAAATATTCTCACTTCCTGTAAAAATCTCATTAGTTGTTTGAGTTACTCTGATAAATGTTGTGCTTTTTGGTAAATCTTTTAGTTTTTTTGCACCAACATAAGAACAAGCAGATCTCATTCCGCCTAAAATTGACTGGACGGTTTTATCTAGCTCACCTTTATATCTTAATCTTACTTTTTTTCCTTCCGGAGCTCTGTGTTCGGCTAAATCACCATAATAAGTTTGCTGTGCTTTAGTTGATGACATGCCATAAAAATCTTTATACTGTACCCCTTCTTCATCCGTAACTAATTCTCCTCCTGACTCTTTATGTCCTGCAAACATTCCGCCTAACATAACATAATCTGCACCTGCACCAAACGCCTTTGAAACATCCCCAGGATATTTACATCCACCATCTGCCATAACATGTCCACCTAAACCGTGAGCAGCATCGGAACATTCAGAAATAGAAGATAATTGTGGGTAACCCACTCCTGCTACGCTTCTTGTAGTACAAACAGAACCTGGTCCAATTCCAATTTTTACAATATCAGCTCCGGCTAAAATTAATGCTTCAGTCATTTCTCTTGTTGCGACATTTCCTGCGATAATTATTTTATCTGGAAAGGTTTCTCGATAATTTTTTACTGAATTTATAAAATCTTCTCTGTATCCATTTGCAACATCAATACATAGATATTTAATATCACTGTTTAGTGAAAATATTTTTTGACCCAATTGTAAATCTTCTTTTGACTGTCCAACGGTAACTGATATAAAATTTGGATCAAGTTTTTCGACATTTTTTTCCCAATCTTTAATTGAATAAAATTTATGTATTGCAGTTAACATCTTGTGCTTTTGAAGTGTAATTGCAGTTTCAAATGTACCAGTTGTATCCATGTTTGCTGAAAAAATAGGAACGCCTGTCCAAATTTCATTGGTATGCTTGAACTTAAATTGTCTTTCCAAAACAACTTCAGATCTAGAAACTAACGTACTTCTTTTTGGTCTTATCAGAACATCATCAAAAGTTAATTTGATCTCATCTTCAATTCTCATTATTTTTATATATCCTTTATCCTAAATAACAGAAATAATGTTAGTTGAATTTCCGATTTTTGGTGCAGGTATTAATTATTTCCCTACTGAAATTTCTGCTTTGAGAGTATTTGAACCAAGATATTTATTATTAATAGCTGATGCAATTTTAAATGAGAAAAATTTCATAGTCAGTTCCTCTCTCAAAACTGAATATCAAGTTGGTTCGGAAGTAGAAATTATTGAACATCAAGACATTTCAAATGCAGAACAGTTGGTAATTGTGAAATCAGTAAAATTACATAAAATAAATCAAATTGATTTGAATAGGGAATATCCATTTTGTATGGCAGAAGAATATACAGAAATAGGTCTTCCACCGTCGAAAGAAGAACTAGAAGAGCTTCAAAAAAATATAACAAGGGCAATTGCAAAGATGGTTGAAAATGGATTGGATATAGATTTGCCGAATTACGTTTACGACTCCCAAAATAGAATTAATAAATTAAATGAACTTTGTATTGTTATGCCAATGAATTTTGATTTAAGAAATGAAATAATAAGAGAGAACGATTTATATAAAAAATTTAAAATATTAAAAAACTATACAGATAATGTCATCAAAAGTTAATATTCAACCCATGAGTAATAGAAATTATGCATTACCTGTCTAAAATTATCTAAATTTTCAAATAAATTTGAAGATTCTTCTTCAACGTTAAAACCTGCAAGCTCTTTTTTTGAAAGATCACTTGAATACCATGTTAAAAATAAATTCTTAGTAATTTCTGGATGGAATTGTAATCCAAAACTGTTCTGGATTTTAAATATTTGTGGAAAATTTGTTTTAGCAATTAAAACTGCCTTTTCTGGCAAATCAAAAGTGTCTCTATGCCAAGTAAAAACTTTATTAGATTCAAAAATATCAACAATATTTTCATTATTTTCATTGTCAATAAATATTAAATCTTTGAGTCCAAATTCAATTTCTTTTGATAAGAATGCTTCCCCACCAGTTGAGTCAGCGATCAATTGGGCTCCTAAACAAATTCCAAGTATTTTTGTATTGCATTCGACAGCATATTTAATCCAGTTTTTTTCTTTTTTAAGATACTCGTATTTTTCATCTTCATAGGCACCCATATGACCACCTAGAATTATATAATTATCATTTAAGTTAAATTTTTTCCAATCAGCTTCCCAGGCATTTATCGTAATTATTGAAGACGGCAATGTACCAAGAGTAACATCTGGATCATTTACTATTGCAATTGTTTTATTCATAGTTATCTCAGTTTGTGCGCGGAAGAGGACTCGAACCTCCACGGGTCTTACCCCACAGGATCCTTAATCCTGCGCGTCTACCAGTTCCGCCACCCGCGCAAACTCAATCAAGAAACCAGAATAGAGATAGTGTTGTAGCCGCGAATAATACTGCTACAACAGCAGTTATTCTACTTAGGTTTCTTTCAGCTAGTGTTTGACCTATATTACCAGATGAACCAGGGCCACCTAGCATATCTGAAAGTCCTCCACCCTTACCGCTATTTAATAAAACTAATGCTACTAATGCAATAGAAATGATTATATGAACAGTTATTAGTATCGCGGTTATCGTATCCATAAACTCAAGATTAGCGTTTATCCTCTTTTACTTTTGACTGAAGTTCAACTTCTTTTTGAAGTTGTTCAACCTTATTTGAATCGCCTAGGTAACCTATCCTTGTTCTCTCACTTTCAGATATTTTGTATGCTAGCGGAATTCCTGTTGGTATGTTGACATCTACTATTTCTGTATTTGATAAGTTGTCTAGAATCTTAACCATAGCTCTAATACTATTCCCATGTGCAACCACTAATACTTGCTTTACTTTTGCTAATTCCAATAAATTTAAAAATGTCGAATTTACTCTTTCAACGACTTTTTCAAGTGACTCACCTAAAGGTAATTCTTCATTAATATTTTGATACTTTTTATCTGTCTTTGGGTCAAATTGAGAATCTTTTTCTGCAAGTGGTGGTAATACATCATAGCTTCTTCTCCATAGCTGAACTTGGTCTTCCCCAAATTGTCTTGCTGTCTCAATTTTATCAAGGCCTTGTAAAGCACCATAGTGTCTTTCGTTGAGTTGCCAAATATCTTTGATTTCAATATCAAAATCTACTTCTTCTTTCATTTTGTTTAAAATAATTTCTGCTGTTGATTTAGATCTCCTAAGGAATGAAGTGGCACACACTTCAGGGATAAATTTATATGATAAAAGAGTTCTTCCGGCCTCTTCGGCTTCTCTTACTCCCCTTTCGGATAATCCAACATCCACCCATCCAGTAAATTTATTTTCTAAATTCCAAACGCTTTGACCGTGTCTAACAAAAATTAAATTCATAGTTTTACAGAATTTATAATTTTTACAAATTTATCAGAATCTAGTGAGGCTCCGCCAACTAAAGCGCCATCAATAATATTTAAATTCAATACTTCTTCTGAATTATCTGGTGATACGCTACCACCATATATAAATCTTAATTTTTCTTCTTCGTAAAATGATTTAGAAGAAATCAGTTTTTTTGTGAAATCTAGCACCTCTACAATATTTTCTATAGTTGCAACTTGGCCTGTTCCAATTGCCCAGATAGGTTCGTATGCAAAAATAATTTCGTTTACATTGTCTTTACGAATACCCATTAATCCTTCATTTAGTTGATTTTGTATAAATTCTAGATATGTATTATTTTCTCGATTTTCAATTGGTTCTCCAAAACAAAATATTGGAGTAATATTTTGTTCTTGTAGTCTTTTTAGTTTTTGATTAATGATTTCATCGTTCTCATTAAGTAAGGTTCTCCTTTCAGAGTGGCCGACTATTGAATAACTTATATCTAACTTTTTTAGTTGTGTAGATGATACTTCACCCGTATATGCCCCTTCTTTAAACATTGAAACATCCTGAGAAGACAGTTTAATTTTTAATTTATCGGCAGATATCACAGTTTGCAATGATCTTAAAGATGTATGGGATGGGGCTAAAACTATATCAATATTTTCTTCGACATTTTTAGGTAATGAATAGTTAATTTTTTGCAATAACTGAATACCTTGTAAATGATCAAGATTCAGCTTCCAATTTCCAATAATTATCTTTTTCATAGATTTAGATTATAAGTGGTTCATAAATATTTACACCAGGTAATTTTTTTCCTTCCAAAAGCTCCATTGAGGCTCCACCACCTGTTGAAACATGGTTAAAATTTTGAATTTTAGAATATTTATTGATAGCACTAACAGTATCTCCTCCACCAACTATTGTATAAGCATTTGATTGGGATACAGATTTAGTAATTTCTTTTGTCCCGTATTCAAATTTTTCATTTTCAAACACACCCATTGGTCCATTCCAAAATATTGTATTTGATGAATATATTATCTCGTTAAACATTTCAACAGTTTTTGATCCAATGTCGATCCCAATATCATTTGTCTTAATTTTTTCTAATGGTTTATCTTCTCTGTGGTTTGAAAGTAAGTCTTTGGTAACACCAAAATCATTCGGTAAAATTATTTTTTTTCCATTTGTAGAATTAAGTAACTCAGTTGCAGTATTCAAAAAATCATTTTCACACATGGAATCACCAATTTCATAACCTTGTGATTTAAGAAATGTAAAGCACATTCCACCTCCTAAAATTAAATTATCTACTTTTGGAAGAAGTTTATTTATCAGATTTAACTTATCTGATAGTTTGGCTCCTCCCATTATTACCGTATAAGGTGAACTAGGAGATTTTAATAGCGATTGCAATTCATTTATTTCCTTATTCATTAATGGACCCTGATAGGAATTTATGTACTTCCCAACTTCAACTATTGAAGCATGTTTCCTATGTGCTGCTCCAAAAGCATCTAATATGAAAGTATCAAATGGTTTTGCAAGACATTGGGCAAATTCTGTATTAGATTCTTTTTCACCCTCGTAAAATCTTAAATTTTCTAAAACATAAATTTTTGAAGCATATTGTGAATGAAAAGTTAACGACAGTTTTCTTATATCATCATTTATAAACACGACATCTTCATCTAAAATTTTTTTCATTTCTTCAGCTATAGACTCTAATGAAAAATTTAAGTCAAATCCATTTGGTCTTCCTAAATGACTTGTAAAAGTAATTGTTTTTGAAAAATTTTTAATTTGTTCAATAGAAGACAATGCTTGTTTGATTCGAAAATTATCAGCTATTTTTCCATTCGTAATAGGAACGTTTAAATCTGCTCTTATTAAAACATTACCTAAACTTTTTGTCACAGATTTTATGCTTCTTTCATGTCCCTGTGTAAAACAACAGCATCATTATCTTTCGTTTTTAACCATTTTGTAATTTCTTCTGCCATAACTACGCTTCTATGTTTACCACCGGTGCATCCAATCGCAATACCAACATATGATTTACCTTCTGAAATAAATCGAGGAAGTAAAAACTCAACCATATCCTTTATTTTCTCAAGAAATATTTGTGCATCTTCGAATGATAGGACATAATTTCTTACCATTGGTGACTGACCCGTTGAAGCTCTAAGCTCTTCTCTCCAATGAGGATTAGGTAAAAACCTGACATCGAATACTATATCCGCATCTCTAGGTGTACCATTTTTAAATCCAAATGAAGTTACAGATATTTTCAAGTCCTGACTTGAAGCTTCTCCTTGAAAACCCTCTATAATTCTTTTCCTCAATTCATGAACATTCAAATCAGTAGTATCAATTACTTGATCTGCTAGTTCTCTTATAGGCTTCAACAATTCTCTTTCAGATTTCACAGATTGTGAAATAGATTCCATACCCATAGGGTGTGGCCTTCTATTTTCTTCATACCTTTCAATTAATGTTTCATTATTTGCATCTAAAAATATGATTCTCGTTAAAACTCCTGATTGACTTAATTTATCCAAGCTTACTTTTAATTGTGTTTGTGCAGAGTTGTCTTTTGCGTCAATAGTAAGTACTAACTGTTTATTTGTTTCTGTAACATCATTTGATTGAACCACAGACTCTACTAACTCTGCTGGAAGATTCTCAATTACATAATATCCTAAATCTTCAAAGACATTAGAACTTGCTGACCTACCAGCTCCAGACATTCCAACTAGTAATAATACTTCCGGTCTTTTTGTTGCCATTTTTACCTCAGGTATATGATAGTTGTGAATAATTTAGATTGGAATAAATTATTGTAAGCTAAAGTTCAGAATGATTAAAGTAATCATACACTTTTTTTGCTTCATTCTCGTTGATGATTTTTTCTAATTCATTAAGTGAGGCATTGGACAGTCTATTTAAAGTTTTTAAATTTTTAATCAAATCTAAAATAGATGATTTTGAAACACCTTTTATTTTTAAAATATTATCTATATCTAAATCTTTTATACGCAATCGTCTATTCTCATTGATTGCAAACCTGTGTGCTTCATCTCTAATGTTTTGTAAAATAAATAAAGCTTCCGAATTTTTATTCAAAACAACAGATTTTTTATTAAAGGGTACAAATATTTCTTCTTCTTTTTTTGCCAAACCAATTACATCAATGTTCATCTCAAAGTAATCAATAACACTTTTAGCTTTTGAAAGTTGCCCTTTACCTCCATCGATTAAAATCAAGTCAGGATTTCTTCTAAAGCTTTGGTCTTCTTCTTTTTCAGAATTTAATCTTTTCAATCTGCGAAACAAGACTTCTTCAATAGATTTAAAATCATCTTGACCCTTGAATGAACGTATATGAAATTTTCTATACATTGATGGCTTGGTTAATCCATCTTCCATTACAACCATCGAGCCAACCCTGTATTTATCTCCTAGATTGGAAATATCATAAGCTTCAATTCTGTAAGGTATGTTTTTTAGATTTAATTTATTTTTTAGTTGCTCCAAAGAAAGTGCTCTAAATTCTAAATCTGTTCTTCTTTTTAAATCTGACACCCTTCTAAGTTCTTTTGCATCGCCTAATGCAGTTTCTAATAAATCTTTTTTCCAGCCCCTTTTTGGATTCAACAATTTAATATTTTTGTTCCACCTATCTGATAATTGTTTTTGGATAGTATCTTTAAGTGGAAATTCATGACTAATCAATATTTCATTGGATGGACTATTTTCTTCAAACAAATTAATAATAATTTGTGGTAAATAATTTTCTACTTCGTCTACTTTAATGGGCTCAAAGGACCTCTTTACTTCTCCTGTAATTCTTCCGTTTCTAATCAGTAGACAAGTTATTACCACATCATATTTACCAATATCTATCCCTATTACGTCGACATTTTTTTCATTTGATGTCATAAGAGTTTGATTGATCCTTGCATTCTCTAAGTGTTTAATAATATTTTTAATTTTTTGAGCTTCTTCATATTGCTGAGAATCCGAAAGCTTTTTCATCTCGTATGTTTTATCATGTATATATTTGTCAGAATTACCTTTATAAAATTCTTTTAAACTATTAAGCATTACATCATATTCAGATTTGCTAACTTTATTAACACAGGGACCAGAACATTTTTCAATTTCATACAAGAGACACGGTTTTCCCATCTTTTGATGATTTTTGTAAGTAGTATCATTACATGTCCTCACCGGGAATATATTGATCAGATGGTCTAGTGATCTTTTTGCAGCTCCAATAAATGGAAATGGTCCAAAATTAATATTTTTATTATTTATATTCCTTGTAACTAAAACTCTCGGCCATTCCTCATTAGTGATTGTGATATAAGGATAAGATTTATCATCTTTAAATTGAATATTGTATTTTGGTTTGAATTCTTGAATAAATGAGTATTCAGCTAACAATGCATTCGCTTCATTTTGAGAGACTACAAACGATATGGAAAAAGCTTCATTGACTAATCTTTTTACTTTCCAAGATGTACCTTGTCCAAAATATGAAGGTACTCTTTTTCTTAAATTTTTAGCTTTACCAACATAAAGCGGTTCTTCAAACTTATCCTTAAAAATATAGATTCCAGGCTTTTCAGGAATTTCTTTAGTATCTAACTTATCCATCTAAAATTCCCTTCAAATGCTTTCCAGTTAACGAGCTTTTAATATTTGATATGTTTTCAGGTGTACCTTCCGCTACTACGTTGCCCCCTTTTTCACCGCCTTCAGGTCCAAGATCTATAACCCAGTCTGAATTTTTTATAACATCTAAGTTGTGTTCTATAACTATAACTGTGTTTCCTTTATCCACTAACAAATGTAAAACTTCTAATAACTTTTGAACATCAGCAAAATGAAGTCCTGTAGTTGGTTCGTCTAAAATGTAAACAGTTTTACCTGTTGATCTTTTACTTAACTCCTTTGCTAATTTTACTCTCTGAGCTTCTCCTCCTGAAAGGGTGGTTGCGGGTTGGCCAAGCTTTATATATGAAAGTCCTACATCATCTAATGTTTTAATTATTCGATAAATTGATGGTTGATTTTCAAAAATATTTAGAGCGCTCTCTACTGTTGAATCTAGAATGTCAGAAATACTGTATCCCTTCCACCTAATAGATAGTGTTTCTGAGTTATATCTAGTACCCTGGCAATCTTCACACATTACATATATATCTGGTAAAAAATACATTTCAACTTTGATATTTCCATCACCCTTACAATATTCGCATCTTCCCCCTGGAACATTGAATGAGAATCGTCCTGGTTTATAACCTCGAATTTTTGATTCTTCTGTTAGTGAATATAAATTTCTGATTTGATCAAAAACGCTTGAATATGTTGCAGGATTAGATCTAGGTGTCCTACCTATAGGCGACTGATCAATTTCAATTAATTTATCAATATTTTCTAGGCCAGAAATACTTTTATGAAGACCAGGAATAATCAAGTTTTTTGAAAACTCATTCTGAATAGATTTTGATAAAATATCAGTTATTAATGTAGATTTACCACTTCCAGAAACACCAGTTACAGAAATAAATTGACCCAAAGGAAAATCGACAGTTATATCTTTTAAATTATTTTCTTTGGCTCCTCTGACAGTTATTTTTACTCCATTACTTTTTCTTCTTACATTTGGATAAGGTACTGTTTGTTTTCCAGATAAGTACTGTCCAGTGACTGATTTTAAGTTTCCAGAAACTTTTTTCCAGTCACCTTCGGCTACTATTTCTCCACCTTGCTCGCCTGCTCCCCATCCTATGTCAATAAGGTGGTCGGATGATTTCATCGTTTCTTCATCATGTTCGACCACTAAGACGGTATTTCCCAAATCTCTTAACCTGATTAATGTGTCAATTAATTTCTTATTATCTGATTGGTGTAGTCCTATTGAAGGCTCATCTAATACATATAAAACACCTGTGAGACCAGAACCAATTTGTGTTGCAAGTCTTATTCTTTGTGCCTCACCGCCTGATAAAGTGGCTGCTCCTCGACTTAGTTGTAAATAGCTCAAACCAACTTCATTGAGAAAAGTCAACCTTTCACTTATTTCTCTTAAAATTGGTTCTGCAATTTCTTTGTCATTACCGGTTAATTTAAGACTTTTAAAAACTTTAACTGATTCAGAAATAGACAAATTGTTCAATTCCCCTAATGTATAACTCTTAACTTTTACCAATCTAGATCTTGGATTTAATCTTTCACCATCACAAACAGAACAGTGCAGTTCCCTCATAAATTGTTTGTAGTAATCTCTAGCTGCCTCTGAATTTGTTTCTTCGTAATTTTTTTTAAATATTGGGATTATGCCCTTATATGGCTTGTGCCAGATTCTTGAGTTACCAAATCTATTTACATATCGAATAACAGTACTCTCTCCATTTGAACCATGAAGAAGGATATCTTTTTGTTTTCTTGACAAATTCTTATAAGGTTGATCAGTTGGGATTCCAAAATGTTCACATACACCGTGGATTTGAGCCCTAAAATATTTTCTTGTAGACATATCTGGAAAGACATTTTCATTAATTGATAAACTAATATCTTTAATTAATAGTTGCTCATCAATCTCATAACTAACACCTAGACCATTACATGATTCACATGCTCCAAAGGGTGAATTGAATGAAAAATCTCTTGGTTCTAGCTTATCGAATGACAATCCACATTTAATACATCCCAAATTTTGGCTAAATGAATAAATTTTATTTTCAAAACTTACATCAACTAAGCCAGAGGTCAAATCTAATGCAGTTTCAACTGATTGAGGCAACCTTCTACCAGGTGTTTTTTTTATTTTAATTCTGTCAATCACTACCGAAATATCATGATTGAAGTATCTATCAAGTCTTTTAGCCTCGTCTAATCTTATTATCTCACCATCAACTAAGACTCTTGAAAATCCTTGTGATTGTAAATCTTTAAATAATGTTTCAAATTCTCCTTTTCTTGATTTCACAACTGGTGCGAGAATATCAATACTGGAGTTTTCTCCGAATTCCATAATTTGATTCACTATAAAATTTACAGATTGTTTTTCAATTTTATTATTACATTGAGGACAATAACTCACTCCAATACGTGCCCAAAGTAATCTTAAATAGTCATGGACCTCAGTTACAGTTCCTACTGTAGATCTTGGACTTCTGGAGGAAGTCTTTTGATCTATAGCAATTGCCGGTGAAAGGCCGTCGATACTTTCAACATTGGGTTTTTCCATTTGCCCTAGAAATTGCCTTGCATATGCAGATAAACTTTCAACATAACGCCTTTGACCCTCTGCATAAATAGTATCAAATGCCAATGAAGATTTTCCCGAACCAGACAATCCAGTAATTACTACAAGTTTATTTTTTGGGATATCTACAGAAATATTTTTTAAATTATGTTCTCGAGCCCCTCTGACTTTTAAAATATCTTCTTTCATTCTGACAATTCTTGAATTTCTTTTTTTAATTCCTTTAATTCGTCTCTTAATCTAGCAGCAAGTTCAAATTCTAAGAAATCGGCTGCAGATTTCATTTCTTTTTCAATAGTTTTTGATAATTTTATTAGATCACCTTTTGAAGCATCGGTTATGTTCATTGAGGATTTGTTAAGGCTCTTACCTGTTTTATTTCTATTTTTCTCAACAATTTCCAAAATGTCAGTTATTTCTTTTTGTATGGTCTTGGGAGTAATGTTGTTTTTAATGTTATGATTTTTTTGTAAGTTTCTTCTTCTTTCTGTTTCACCGATTGCATTGCTCATTGAATCAGTTATTTTGTCAGCATACATGATTACATACCCATCTTGATTCCGAGCAGCTCTTCCTATAGTTTGGATTAAGCTAGTTTCAGATCTTAAAAAGCCTTCTTTATCTGCATCTAAAATTGCCACTAGTTGTACTTCTGGCAAGTCAAGGCCCTCCCTTAGTAAATTAATGCCAACTAATACGTCAAAATCTCCTCTTCTTAAATCTCTAAGAATTTCAATTCTTTCCAAAGTATCAATATCCGAATGAAGATATCTTGTCTTGACACCTGCATTTATTAGATAATCACTTAAAGCCTCACTCATTTTTTTTGTCAATGTTGTGACAAGAACTCTATTACCATTTTCAACTACAGAATTTATCTCCTCTAAAAGATCTTGAATCTGATTATTTGTAGATTTAATTTTTACTTTAGGGTCTAATAAACCAGTTGGTCTAATCACTTGCTCAATGAAATTTTCAGAATTTTCATTTTCCCATTTTCCAGGTGTTGCAGACACTAACACTGCTTTATTTACTCTTTCTTTCCATTCATCAAATTTAAGTGGTCTATTGTCAAGAGCAGAAGGCAATCTAAAGCCATAATCAACTAGTGTAGATTTTCTTGATTTATCACCTTCATACTGTCCACGTATCTGTGGTATTGCAATATGGCTTTCATCTACAACCATTAAAAAATCATCAGGAAAAAAATCAAGTAGAGTAAAAGGTGGTTCCCCTGGATTTCTACCATCAAAATATCTTGAATAATTTTCAATTCCGGAACATACTCCAAGTTCAGTGAGCATTTCTAAATCATATTTTGTTCTTTGTTCAATCCTTTGAGCCTCTAGTAGTTTGTTTTCGGATTTAAACTTAGCAACTTGTGTCTCCATGTCATTTTCAATTTCTTTCAAAGCATTTTTTCTCGACTCATCTGAGATGACATAATGAGATGCTGGTAATATTGCTAATTCAGTAAGTTTTTCAATTATTTCACCAGTTATTGGGTCAATTCTTGATATGTTCTCTATTTCATCACCAAAAAATTCGATTCTAAATATCGTCTCTTCGTAGACTGGAAATATATCTAATGTATCGCCTTTTAGTCTGAAGGCTCCTCTGTCTACGACTAAATCATTTCTAATATATTGTTGTTTAACTAATTTGATTAATAGTTCTTCTATATCAAAAACTTCACCCTTAATTATTGGTATTAACTTATTTTTATATTCAATTGGGGAACCAAGTCCATAAATGCATGAAACAGATGAAACAACAATTACATCATCACGTAACAAAAGTGCACTAGTTGCTGAATGTCTTAATCTATCGATTTCTTCATTTATAGTTGCGTCTTTTTCGATAAAAGTATCTGAACGGGGTACATATGCTTCGGGTTGGTAATAGTCATAGTAAGAAACAAAATATTCAACTCTATTATTTGGAAAAAATTGTTTAAACTCATTTGCTAATTGAGCAGCAAGTGCTTTGTTAGGTGCTAAAACCAGTGAAGGAAGTTGAGTTTGTTCAATCAACCAAGCAATTGTTGCAGACTTACCCGAACCGGTAATTCCCTTTAGAGTTTGAAAAGTATTTCCACTAGCAATTCCATTTTTTAATTCTTTAATAGCATTAGGTTGGTCGCCTTTAGGAGAAAATTCAGAAATTACTTCAAATTTGTTCATTTATATATTTATCAATTTCTTGCTCTAAAGAAGTATGTGAATTGTTTATAATAACATGACCTAAACTGTTCCACCAATCTTCATTTTGTTGTGTTTGAATTCTATTTTTAATATCATTTAATTTCATGTCTCTATCCAGTAATCTTTCTATTCTTACTGCTTCAGGTGTACTAATTACCAAACATTCAAAATCTTTGTGTATATTTTTTGGAGCTGATACTTCAACAAAGAGTACCCCGTCAATTTTTGCGGCTAGTTGTTGGAATTCTATTAAAATTTTCGGATGAAGATATTCTTCTAATGTTTTTAATTTATCAATATCATTAAAAACAATATCTGCAAGAGACTCCTTATCTAATTTTTGGTTTTTAATAACACCAGGAAAATTCGTATCTAAAAATTTTATTGACTCATTTGAGTTGATTATTTCGTTTGAGATCTTATCAAGATCTAAAGTTTGAAAACCTTTCTTCCTTAGATATTCAATCGTTGTACTTTTTCCACTACCAATTGGACCAGTTACAATTATTATTTTTTTTGCCATACTTAAAGATTAAGCGTAAAAAAAAATAAGATTAAGAGTTTCCTATTCCTCTTTCTTTCAGTTCTTGAAGGATATTTTCTAAAGACTCGTCAACGCCTTCAACTGTTTGTCTTTTCGGTGCAGAATCTTCAGTTGCACTAGAGTGCGTTTTTGGAGTATTTTTATCTGATTCTACTTCTTTCCAATTTGGATCTGCTTGTTTGATTGATAAATTTACTCTTCTCTTTTCAATATCTAATTCGGTTATTTTAATTTGAACTTTTTGACCAAGAGCTAAAGCGAGTTCTGGGGAATCAACTTTCTCACTTGAAATTTCAGATACATGAACTAGTCCTTCCACACCTTTTCCAATAGTTACAAATGCACCAAAAGGTACAACTTTAGTAACTTCGCCTTCAACTACGTCTCCTTCTTTATAATGAAGTTCAAAATCTAACCATGGATCTTCTTTAACTTGCTTTATTGATAAAGATATTCTTTCTTTATCATTATCGATTTCCAAAACTTTTATTGTGACAGAATCTCCAACTTTTACAATCTCATTTGGGTTTTCGACATGCCTCCAAGACAATTCTGAAACGTGTACTAATCCGTCCATACCACCGATATCAACAAAAGCGCCAAAGCTCACTATAGATGAAATTTTTCCTTCTTTGATGTCACCAACTTGAAGATCATCTAAAAACCCTTGTCTTTCTTCTGACATTTCTTCTTCTAGGTGAGCTTTTCTAGATAAAACAATATT
>ENA-OSEY01000919-OSEY01000919.1-marine-metagenome-genome-assembly--contig:-NODE-919-length-20831-cov-15.557627_pt1 | contig 20831 bp, 19 predicted proteins | sample MGYA00248465_ERZ534230 | MGnify/ENA primary metagenome ERZ534230 (study PRJEB26409, sample SAMN06344110) | marine metagenome | isolation source: Sea water from surface | place: Atlantic Ocean:Southern...
AAGTATTTGGATACCACTTGATAAAATTGATATTAATTCATCAATGGAATTCATACTAGAGTCACATAAATGGAATAAAATATTTTTACCTACAAAATTTAAAGGTCATGATTACGAACATAAAGATAAAGAATTTGAAAAAATTCCAGATATTGAAAATAATAGAAAAGACTATGAAATTATATCCTATGAATGTGAGCTAGGTGACGCCATTGCATTTAATTATGCAACAATTCATGCTGCATATGGAAATAATTCAAATAATAGAAGAAGAGCCTTTTCTGTAAGATTTACAGGTGATGACGCTAGATATATAAAAAGGAAAGGTGAAATGTCTCCACCATTTCCAAATATTAATTTAAAAAATAATGAAATTTTAGATAGTGAAACTTTTCCAGTCTTAATTTCTTCTTAAGAAATATATTAAAGGAAGAGCAGTCGCGTACATTATTAAGCTATAAATAGCTGCAGGTATTAAATAAACTGTACTTGCAAAGAAAGTATTAGCTACTACAATTGCTAAAGTACCATTTTGTAGCCCCACTTCCATTAACCAACATCTAAAAGTTGCTTTAGATGCATTAAAAGATCTCGATAGAAAATAAACAATAATCATCATTATCACATTGAGAAATAACATAACCAAACCGGCTTGAGCAAAATAACTAACAACATTTTCTCTTTGAGAAACAATCGCACCGAGAAGTACTAAAGCAAATAAGACAATAGAGATGTTTTTAGCAATTTTCTCAAAACTTGATAAGAAGCCACTTAATAAAACACCCAAAATTACGGGAATAGTTACAATTAAAAACATTTGAAAAGCGACGTTTAATAATGATTGACCTTCATTTAAGCCGCCATAACCCAGAAGTGATAATGAAATAATTAAAATTACTGGAACAGTAATAACACAAAGAATGCTATTTATAGCTGTTAATGAAATAGATAAAGCGATGTTTCCTTTTGCATAAGATGTTAGAACATTACTTGTAACTCCTCCAGGAGCAGCTGCTAGGATCATCACTCCAATTGCAAGCTCAGGTGTTAATGGCCAAAAGAATACAATAATAAGTGCAACTATAGGTAAAATAATTACCTGAAAAAATAAACCTATTAAAAAATCTCGCGGTTTAAAAAAAACTCTAGTAAAATCTGAAAGTGATAATCCCAAACCAAGAGAAAACATAATAAATGCTAAAGATAGAGGTAAAATTACATCAGTTACAATTCCCATCAAGAAATAACTATCATTTGTTTACTGAAAAAAAAATATATTATTTTGAAAATTAAGTCGAAAATTTTTCTAGCATTTCATTGGGAATTTTTGCAATTTTACCATTAAAAAAAACTGGAGTAATTAATATTTCCGAATCAACCAATAATTCTTCGTTCTTTTTGATTTGCTGATGAAACAATATTTTTACTTTAGAAATATTTATAATTTTTGTCGTAATTTTTAAAATATCCTCAAAATATGCTGGCTTTTTATAGTCTATCTTGCAATTCTTTACTACAAAATAGAATTTATATTTTTCTAGTATATTTTTGTGAGTGAAACCTAAATTATATAAGTAATCTGTTCTTCCTCTTTCAAGAAATTTTAGATAATTTGCATAATAAACTCTTTCAGAAGCATCGGTATCTTCGTAATAAACTTTAATTTCTGTATTCATAAAATTGATCAATAAATTGATTTAAATTATCAGATATCTGAAAACCAATTCCATAATTTTCATTTAATTCTAGATAACCGTTAATAATTTGAAATGATGGATTTACTATTTTTGTTCTGAGTTCATTTTCATTAATATCATATTCTAAATATCCATCAGGGTTTAAAGCTGACATAATATGAGCTGAAGAAATTAAACCAATAGCTCCTCCCAAATAATGTAACCATATTTTATTTTTTTTAATATTTTTACCTAAATCTAAGATGTCAGTGATACCTCCATAACGTGCTAAATCTGGTTGTAAAAACTGTATTTGTGTATCATTATCTAATTCATAAAATTTTTTTAAATAAATTAGATTTTCACCAAATGCTAAATTTTTGTGTAATTTGTTTAGTTGAACTATTTCAGATATTGAATGGTTTGCAGATATAGGTTCTTCTAACCACAAATAATTGAAATTTTTTAATTTACTAATATTTTCATGAACATTATCTAAGCTCCAAGCCTGGTTTACATCTAGCATATATTTTTCATTAGATGCTATAGTTTCTTCAATAGAAGTTATCGCTTTAATGTCTTCTAAAATATTAAAACCAATTTTAATTTTAAATCTATCTATGCCCAAAAGTCGAGCTTCTTGAATTCTTTCTAAGTGTTCATCTCTGTTTATCCCACTTGCATAAACTTTAATTTTATTTTTGGATTGATCATTAATTAATTTGTTTAAGGGTTTTTTTTTAATTTTAGAAAAAAGATCCCATGCAGCACAATCTATGCCAGAAAAAATGTTTTCAAAAGCACCAAAGTCACCTGTTTGATTTTTAATTGAATTAAATTTTTCTATTAAAAATTTTTTAACACTTGAGGGGTCTTCAAATTGAAAATTAATTAAAAAATCAATGAAATAGTCTTTTAAAATTTCAAATCTATATCTACCGCCGTGATTTGGAAAATTACACCATATTTCCCCTATTCCATTATTATTATTTTCATCATGAATTTCTATAACTAAAGAGGATCTAAATTTGATATTACCAAAAGAAGAAAGTACAGGATTTTTGTTTTTATATTTTAATAAATAAATTTTGATATTTGTTATTTTGATCATTTATTTTTAATAAAATTAAACATTGATGTCCAATCTAGATCTCCAAATTCTTTTTTTGAAGCATCATCATAAATTTTCTCTGCTGCCTTACCCATATTTAGATCTAAATTTTGTTCAGATGCAAATTGAATAGCAAGGCGTAAATCTTTTAATGCTAAATTATTTTTAAAACCTGGAGATACATCATCTTTAAAAACTTTAGCAGGATATGTCAAATTCATGTGTCCCTTCCCGGCTGCAGTTGTGAGCATTAATTCAATAGCCATTTTTTTGTCTATACCTGATTTATCAGCTAAATTTAAAGTTTCTGCTGTCAATATATTTAAGGCAATGGACATGTAGTTATTTATAATTTTCATTTTACTACCTGAGCCATTTTCACCACAATAAACTATATCGCTTCCCATAGTTTCTAATAAATTTTTTATATTCTTAAATTCATCTTTATTACCACCTACCATTATTAAAAGAGTACCATCAATTGCATTCTGTACTAATCTTGCAACAGGTGCATCAAACATTTTTATGTTATTTTTATTTAGCTCCTCATTAATAAAAATAGAATCATTAGGATTGATTGTACTCATATCAATTAATACAAAATTTTTATTATCTTGATAAATCAAACCATTTTTACCAAAACATACTTCTTTCACATTGTTTCCATTTGGCAACATAGTAATGATTATTTCAACATCTTGAGATAATTCTGATAAACTTGATTTTTGGATACCTCCTAGTTTTTCTAAAGTATTAACTGACTCAGAATTAACAAAAGGATCATAAAAGGATAAACTATAACCTTTGTTAATAATATTAGATGCCATCGGTAAACCCATTGTACCTATTCCAATAAATCCAATTTTTTTCATAACTATCTCCTTATTTATAAATCTAAAGTCGATTTAAGTTTTTCAACTCTCTCCAAACCTTGATTTTCTAACCATTTAATAAATTCAGTATTTGATTGATTGCAAAATATATCAATTGAGTCTTGCCATAAAGATCTTCCACATAAAAAACCAAGGCAATTAATGTTTAATTTCATTGAAATAGACATTGATTTATAAAAATTACTAAATTTCATTCCAGCACTCAAAAATACAAATGGCTTCATTGTTTTACCAAATGTATTCAATAATATTTCTTCACAATAACTAATTGTATTAACATTATTATAATCATCTAGAATGCTTTCATTAAAAGGAAATTCGATTTTAATAATGCTAACATTATAATCTGGTTTAGAAAATTCAGAGTAAAAATATGTTATATATTCATGCTTTTTCTTATTATATTCTTCATTAGACTTTTTGGTTAAAGGATCATTGTACAATAAGGGCTCAAATAAAAATGGTTTATTTAAATTTAAACACATTTTTCCTATTTTTTTTATTAAAATATTTTTTTTATTGTTTATTTCTTGAGGAGAGTCTGGATTATAATACATAAAAAATTTAATTGCCTTAAAATCATCTATTGTTTTATCTATTGATTTATTAGTTGGTAGTTTAGTAATTCTTTCAACATTATCAATGTTATAAGCATCATCTTCATATGCAATAATTTTTGGTATATTTAAATTTTTAAACTTTTCATGTTTTTCATATGTATCAAAATCAAATAAAACAGCTGAAAGATTTGATCCTAATATTTCTATTATATTTTTTTTGAAAAAAAAATAATCCTCATCTTTAAAATTATTTTTTTTTTGATTTATAATTTCTTTTAGACTCGTTCCCTGGTCTATTGCTAATGCAAAAAACTTTTTATTAATTAAGACATCATTAATTAATTCTTTTTGATACATCACAAGTGAAAATAAGGAACTGATGAAGGCTCCAGCCATAATTTTCTCATTTCTTCACTAGAATTTAGTAAAGATATAGAAAATCCTCCACTATCTTGAGTTGTGATGTATTCATTAATTAAAGGTTTAAATATTTGAATATTATATTTTGATAAATATTCTTCTAAATCATTAAATATTATTAATAATTCCATTAAAGTTGTAGACCCTGATCCATTAACAAATGGTATAACTATATCGCCCGATTTGTAATTAAAATCATCAAATATTTTATCTAACATAAATGAAATAATTTTTTTAGATGGTTGAATTTTTTGCCTACCATATCCAGACTCTCCATGAACACCCATTCCAATAAAAATTTCATCTTCTTCAATTGTGAAAATTTTTTCTCCAGTAATTGGAGATGTGCCAGGGCTTATTGCAACTGATAATGTTCTTGTATTATCAACAATTTGTTTTCCTAGACTTAGTAATTGTTTAATATCAGCACCTTTTTCAGATAAGGCTCCAAGTATTTTATAAACAAATGTTGTACCTGCCCCTCCTCTTCTTTGAGCTTCATTTCCTTTTGGTGCAGAAGCTATGTCATCATACATAATTAAACATTTAGCATTTATATTTTCATCTTCAGCCATTTCTATTGCCATTTCTCCATTCATTACATCACCAGAATGATTAGAAATTAATAATAAAATAGAAGAATGATCCTTAAAAATTTTAATTCCTTCAAATATTAAATCTCCTGAAGGAGCAGAAAAAATATCTCCAACAATATTAGCATCAAGCATACCCTCACCAACCCAACCTACGGCAATAGGCTCATGCCCAGATCCATTTCCAATCAAGATGGGAACTTTACTTAATTGTTTTTTATTTTTTCGACAAATAATTCTTTTATTTATTTCAGAAAATTTAACTCTGTCTGAATGTGATTTAACATAACCACTCAACATATCATCCACAATATTTATGTTGTTATTAATTATTTTTTTCATTATTAATTTCCTTAAAGAATTCTTTTAATATTATAGACGTTGAATATGCGCCTGGATCTATCACACCAACACCTTTTGAATCTAAAAACTTTGCTCTGCCAACACGAGCTTCCAAAGATTTTGTGTATTCGAGAGATTCATCAATTTTTGTAATTATTTTATCAAAATCAATAAGATTATTTTGAATTAATTCTTGATGAATAGGTACATAAATATCTAAAAAACTTTTATCACCAAAATTTACTTTACCTCTTGTTTCTATTTTATTTATAGTATTTGAAAAAGTAGTTAAGATTGTATTATAAAGATCATTAAAATTTAAATTACCTAATTCTTTAAAGAAGATTGTCATCAAAATACCAGAAGCGCCACCCATAGAAATCCTCATCAATTTCGAAATTTCATTCATAAATGATATTGAATTATCAAATTCATTATTTGCTCTAAAATGAGATACAGCTTCCTCTAGGCCTCTTAATATTGTTGTACCGTGATCTCCATCACCAATCTCTTGATCAAGCATATTAATTTTTTGACAGTTTTCTTTTATTATTAAACAAGAATTAGTTATCCATTTTTTATGAAATTCTATCATTTAATAAAATTCTTTAAATATTTATAAGATTTTTGAATTGCATCAAAAGGATTATCTTCAATATTTCTCCATGTAAATAAATCTTTACTTGTCTCTTGGTTTGATTGAATAAACATTTCTAAAGTAACATTACCAGAATAATTTATTGTATTTAAAGTTTCAAAAATTCTATTAAAATTTAACCCTCCTGAACCAGGTATACCTCTATCATTTTCTGCTACATGAAAATGAAAAATATTATGATTTGCTTTGAGAATTGACGCGCACATATCTTTCTCTTCTATATTCATATGATAAACATCTAACAATAAACCAATGTGAGAATGGTTGATCATCGAGCATAATTCTAAACCTTCATCAACAGTGTTAATAAAATCAGTTTCATATCTATTTAGAGGCTCTATTCCTAATTTAATATCTTTATCTTCTAAAATGTCTGTTAATCCGATTAGAGTATTTGATGAATTTTTATATTTTAGAGATTTATCTTTTCCATAATTATCACTTATTCCCCATGCAGTGTGTATAACCCCAGATAAAATTTTAGACCCCATAAGAGAAGTCAAATTAATAGCCTCTATGAGTTTATCCTTACCTCTTTTTCTAATATTTTGATTATTACTTGTTATATCTTCATCCTTAGACAAACCTGTTGTACATGTAATATTAATATCTAGATCTTTACTTAATTTACCTATTTCTATGGCTGACTTTTCGTTTTGACCTAGTAATGATACTTCAACTGAAGAGTAACCAGCATCTCTACAAAGTTTAATATAAGGAGTAATATCCTCTGACCAATTTTTAACAAATGTTGCTGAATGAACTCCTAATTTCATTTAAGATTATTTAATTTTTTAAAAAAATCATTAAAAATTTCATCTCTATTAACACCAAAGGCTTCTCTAATAAGATGATTGCTATCATTTTTAATCCAGTACAATTCATTATCAAGTGATGAGGAATTGATAATTTTTGTTGGTACCCAATTTGGATTTATTAGCCAAGCAATATTAATAACATCCCATATGACCCATGTTCTCCAACTTTGATCTAAAACACCTCTTTGTTTATGCAAAGGGTTATTTGTGTATAGAAAATATAAGTAATCACCTATTTCCCCTCTTCCTTTTACAAATTCTTTCATATCGGGTAATGAAAGAGTTAACTGCGCCCCCACATTGAAACCTGGTAAATAAACATGAGCAACACCACATTCAAAAAGTAATTGAGATGCTAAAACATCTTGAACTAAATTCAATGAGTTTTTATTATTATTAAAACTGTATGTAGGAAAACCAGATGTCCAAACAACTACTAAATTTTTAATAATTTCTGGGTTTGTTAAAAGTGCCGAAGCGATATTTGTAAGACAACCTATTGCACAAACATAAATCTTTTCATTTGAATATTTTTTACACATATCTACTATGAATTTACTAGATTCAGTTACTATTGGTTCGTTATAATTTTCTAAATATTTAGGTGAACCTCTAAACACCATTCCTTCATGTTTAATATTAAGTTTATTAAATATAGTAATTATTTCTTGATAGCTTTTTTCAACTCCTTCTTCTGGTGTATCAAAATAAATATCATTTGGATGAATATTTGCATCTATGAGTCCATTAACCCAAGATCTATAATCAGAAACTAAATTTTCTTTAGTATTATCAATAGTTTTATTGTTAGATATTATATCGAATGCTTCTATTAATTCGTCTTTATGATGTTGGAAAGAATAAGGCTCAGCAGTAACTCCTAAAAGATCAATTTTATCTTTTGATAATAATGTCCATGCTAATGCAAATTGATCATCTATTTCATTAGCTGTATCTGTATCAAGTATCATTTTATTTTTTCCACTTGGTAAGGATAAATTGTTAAGCAAAATTTCTTTTGATAATTTTGGGAATTTATCTAAAATTTTTTTAGGAACTTGCATGAAATAAAATATTTACTTTAATTTTTTAAATTTATACATCTTTTAATTTTTTAACAGCATCAATTATTTTTTTTGTTGAAGGAATATAAAAATCTTCCATTGGTGGACTAAATGGTACAGGGGTATGAGGAGCAGTTATTTTAATTACTGCAGCTTTTAAATCTGAAAAACATTTTTCTGAAATTAAAGAAGATATTTCTGAAGCCAAAGAACATTTAGGGTTTGATTCATCAACAACTATAACTTTACCAGTTTTTTTGACTGATTGAAAAATTAATTCCTCATCAAGTGGAGAATAAGTTCTTGGATCAACTATTTCACAGCTAATATTAATTTTTTCTAATTCATCAGCTGCTTCTTCAGCAAATAAGTTCATTCTTTGAATAGCAATAATAGTAACATCACTTCCTTCTCTTCTTATTCTACCTTTACCAAGCGGAATAGGTTTTAAATCATCAGGCACTTCACAGCTTGTCATGTATAATCTTTTATGCTCCATAAAAATTACTGGATCATCATCTTTAATTGAGGATAGTAAAAGACCTTTGGCATCGTATGCATCATATGGCGCAACAACCTTTAGCCCTGGTATATGAGTATAAAGACTATAAAGAGTTTGTGAATGTTCACTACCTGCACGAAATCCTGCACCGACTACAGTTCTTACAACCATCGGTACTTTTTGTTTGCCACCAAACATGTATCTCACTTTAGCTGCTTGATTCATCATTTGATCAAAACATACACCGGCAAAGTCAACATACATTAATTCCACAATAGGTCTTAAGCCTGTCATTGCAGCTCCAATAGCGGCACCGAAAAAACCTGCTTCTGCAATAGTAGTATCTCGAACTCTTTCGCCACCAAATTTAGTATAAAGTCCCTGAGTAACACCAAAAGGTCCTCCCCATGCATCTTGTGTACCTTGATATTGTTCTCGACCTTTACCTCCTGCAATATCTTCACCCATCAAAATAACATTTTTATCTTCTTCAAATGATTGAACTAAGGCATCATTAATTGCATCTTTAACTGTTTTTATTGTCATCTATTAATTTCCACTGGATAGTTTACATATACTTCTTCAAGTGCATCCTCTGGTTGAGGCCAAGGTTGAGTATCAGCAAAATCAAATGCTTTATCAACCTCTTCTTTAGCTTCATTAATAATTTTTTCTAAATCATTTTTGTTCAAACCATATTTTGATGAATTTTCTTTTGCTAACTTTATTGGATCATTTTGTTTTGCTTTATCAATTTCTTCTTGTGGTTGATAAAGTTGAGTATCGCCTTCGTACTGTCCAGAAAATCTGTAGTTTTTAAATTCTAAAAATATGGGAGTATTTTTTTGTTTAGCTTCATTAATAGCTTTTTTGGAAATGTCGTAAACTTCAAATACATTATTGCCATCACCAATGTACGAGAGCATGTCATAAGCTTTAGTTATATCTGATAACTCTTTTGTATTTAAATGCCAATCAGTTGCAGTAGCTTCCGCATAACCATTATTTTCACAAACAAAAATCATTGGTATATCCCATAGCTTTGCTAAACCTGCAGCCTCATGAAAAGCTCCGTTATGAATTGCACCATCACCAAAAAAAGATACACATGTTTTATTACTCTTATTTATTTTTTCTTGTAAAGCTGCTCCTAAAACTACTGCTGGACCAGCTGCAACAATTCCAAATGAACCAAGCATACCTTTGCTAAAATCACTTATATGCATACTACCGCCTCGCCCCTTGCAAATTCCAGTTTTTCTTCCGTAAATTTCAGAAGTAATTTCGTTTAATTCACAACCTTTAGCTATAGCATGACCATGGTTTCTATATGTACTTGATATCCAATCATCTTGATTTAATGCTGCCATTACTCCTACACAAATAGCCTCAGAACCTATACAAGTGTGAAGATAGCCTGGTACTGTTTTCTCTTTAGCAATTTTTTTTATTCTTTCTTCAAAAAATCTAATCGTAAAGATTTTTTTATAGATCCAATTAATTTTTTCTTTCTCAATCATTTTTTATGAAAATACTAACGTTTAATATTAAAATATAGAAATAAGATTTAACTTAAGATTAAATAATTGACAATAGATACATTATATCATTTAGTATAATTCGGATATGAAGGAAGTATTGACAATTGGTTTTGTAGCTACAGCAATTAGTCCTTACTTTTCAGAGGAACAACAGGTAAGAATAAAATCCGAAAATCATCTAAAAAAAATCATTGCAGAATATGACGCTAAATTAATTTGTTTCCATAAAACTATATTTTCTAAAGAGGACTCAGTAGAGGCAGAAAAATTTTTTAAAAACAAAATTGATTTTTTAATATTACAAACAAGTTCATGCAGTTCAGGAGAGCAATTATACCCTCTTTGTAATATTACAAATAAAATGGGTTTATGGGCAGTTCCAGATCTTGAAAATGAAGGTGATGTAAAATTACACTCTTTAGTTTCAGTAAGTCATTATTTAGGAATAATTAAAAAAATACTTCATGAAAAAAAAATTAAAACTAAATGGTTTTATAATTATGGTGATACTGATGAATTTAAAAACAAGTTTTTGATTACTTTAAGATCATTGGTAGCAGATAAAAAAATTAAACAATCAAAAATAGGATTAGTTGGTGGTATATCTCCAGGTTTTGACAATATGATTGTCGATAATAAAAAAATAAAACAAAATATTGGATCAACAATTGAAGAAACAACAATTAAAGAATTAATTTCACTAGCAAAAAGTTTTGATCAATCATTAATTGATCAAGAAATAAAAAAAATAAAAAATGCTGCATCTTCAATCTCAGTATCAGATGAAGAATCATTTAATAAAGTAACAAGAGTATATTTTGCATTAAAAAAAATGAGGCATGAAAATAACTGGGACTCTATGGCAGTCCAATGTTGGTCTCAGTTTCAAGAATTATATGGAATTGCTCCTTGCATGGCTTATGGTTGGATGGGTAGCGAAGATGGTATTGCGGTATCTTGTGAAGGAGATGTTCAAGGTTCATTAAGCATGCTATTATTAAATTACATATCAAGTAGTGATAAATCATCTACACTTTTAGATCTTGCAACATTTGATACTAAAGCTGATGCCGTATTAATGTGGCACTGCGGAGTGTCGCCAAGACATTTTGCGAATGAAGATGGAATAAAATGGGTTGATCATAGTACGTTAGGAAGAAAAACAGATAAAAAATATGGCGTTGCTGGAGATCAAGTATTTAAAGCTCAAAAATCTACAACAACATACTTAGGAAATAATGCTGAAAGAATATTAATTATAAATTCAGAAATTTTTGAACATAATAATAAAGGTTTTGATGGAACAAGAGGATGGTTTAAAGAAACAAAATTAAACAGATCTCATATTTCGGCAGAAAACCTTATAAATACTCTAAATATTATTGGACATGAACATCATTATGCTGTCGGTCAAGGAGATTATAGTAAAGAATTATTAGAATTTGCAGCTTGGAATGATTTAAAGCTTGTAGACGAGATTCCTTTAGTAGATTATATTTCACCAAAGGATAATGGATCAAATTAAATTATTATTTGATTCTATATATTAGGAGGAAAGATGAAAATTAAACTTAAATTTCTTACCTTAACATTTATAAGTTTATTTTTTTCAAAATTAGTATTTGCTGAAACTGCACCTGGATTTAATTCATGGGATGATGTTGTTAAAGCAGCTGATGGCGGACAGGTAAATGTGTACATGTGGGGTGGATCAGACGCTATCAATGGTTTTGTTGATGACTTTTATGGAGTTCCATTAAAAGAAAAATATAACATAACTTTGAACAGAGTTCCTTTAAAAGGAACAGTTGACGCTGTGAACCAAGTACTAAGTGAGAAAGAAGCTGGAGTAACTGGCGATAATGGAAATATTGATTTGATTTGGATTAATGGAGAAAATTTCTGGACATTAAAACAAGCTAATCTTCTTTATGGACCATTTGCTGCTGGTTTACCTAACAGTGAATTTGTTGCTTGGGACAATCCAGCAGTAAACTTAGACTTTGGAAGACCTGTTGAAGGTATGGAAAGTCCATGGTCTAGTGCTCAGTTCCACTTTATGTATGACTCAGCGAGAAATAATTATGATGATATGCCTCGTAGTTATGCTGAATTAAGTAATTGGATAGCAGAAAACCCTGGAAGATTTACTTACATAAGACCTGGTAAAGGTGGATTTGTTGGTACTAGATTTGTAAAACAAATTTTCTTTGAGCTAAGTGGTGGACATGCGCAGTGGGTAGGTCCATTCAATCAAGAATTATATGATAAGTGGGCTCCAGAAGTTTGGAAATTATTAAATTCTTGGGAAAAAGATCTTTGGAGAGGTGGAGAAACTTATCCAAAAGATAATGCAGAAATGCATAGTCTATTTGCTAATGGTGAAGTTGATTTAGACTTTACACAATCTCCAAGAGGTGCTGGACCTACAAATACTGCCGGAACAACACCTCCAACATCAAGAGCATTTGCTTTTTATGAAAATATGATCGGAGATTTCAATTATTGGGCTATTCCTTATAACGCTCCTAACAAAGCTGCTGCACTAGTATATGCAAACCTAGTATTAGAACCTGAACTACAAGCTGCTCAAGTACAACCAGCAAATGGTTTCTGCTGTGGTTGGGGTATTAGCACGGCTAAAGTTACAGATGCTGCTGGAAAAGCTGCAATAGCTGAAGCTCAAAATAATCTTGGAGATGCCGCTGAGGATCAAGACATCCTTGCGAAGGCTCTTGTTTCTGACATTGCTGCAGAATATCAAGATTTAATTGAAGCTGATTGGGAAGCAAACGTACTTTTAAAATAAAATAATATTTTATTAAGAAAATGGGCGGAGAAAGATTAAAAATTATCTTATCTTTAACTCCGCCCCTTTTAATTATTTTTACTCTTTTTTTTGGAGGAATTTTTTATGGATTTTTACAAAGCTTAGGGTACCAACCAGCAATTGGAAAATATGAAATAAATTTTTCAGCGTATTACAATGTTATGTTTTCCGAAAGATATGCAAAATTATTTTGGACTGGCTTAGGATTAAATTTATGGGTAAGTTTTGCTAGTACTTTTTTAGCAGCAGTTTTTGCTTTGTTTGGTGCTCTAGCAATAAGAAAAACATTTTTTGCAAAAACAATTTGTAATTTTATATATTCATTAAACTTGCCAATGCCTCATTTAGTTGTAGCAGTTGGCATTATATTCGTATTTTCTCAAAGTGGTTTATTAGCTCGTTTAGCATCTCAAATTGGATTAATTGGGAGTCCAGGAGATTTTCCCGTATTAGTTAAAGATAAATATGGTTTAGGTATTATTCTTGCTTATATTTGGAAAGAAGCAGCATTCTTTTTTATAATTTTAATGTCAGTATTACAATCTTTAGGAGAAAATTTTGAAGAACTTGCTCAAAGCTTAGGAGCAAATAGATGGCAAAGATTTCGATATGTTATTTTACCCTTAGTTATGCCAAATCTATTTTCTGCATCAATAATAGTATTTGCTTTTAGTTTTGGTGCATATGAAGTTCCAGCCTTGCTAGGTGTAATTTATCCTCAAATGTTACCGGTTATGGCATTTGAATTTTTCTTGAACCCTGATCTTAATGCAAGAAGTGAAGGGATGGCATTAAGCATTATTATTGCAATAATAGTAATGATTTTAGTTGTATTTTATTTTTGGTTAACTCAGGCAAAAATTAGGAAGGATTAATGAATAATAATTTAAAAAAAATAAATATATATGCAATTTATTTAGGTGCAATTATTTTAATATTACCTCTTATAGCCTTCTTTATTAATGCATTTTCTTTTAGATGGTTTTATCCTCAAGTTATTCCAAAAGAGTTAAGTCTACAAGCTTGGGTAAGATTAAAATTAATACCTAAACCTGGTCAAAGAACCTTCGAAGGCTTTATAGAACTTTGGGCTTCTAATCCTGCAGTTATAAAAGCATTATTAAATAGTTTAAGTATTGGTTTCTTAGTGACAATTGTTTCAATAATAATTGCATTACCTGCTGCAAGAGTTCTGGGTTTATTAAATTTTAGATTTAAAAAATTAATTATTTTTATAATGGTCTCGCCCACTATACTTCCTCCAATAGCTTTTGTTTTAGGACTGAATATCAATTTTATATCATGGGGTTTTTCAGGTAATTATTTTGGAGTATGTTTAGTGCATTTAGTACCTATTATGCCATACGTAGTTCTTACTATGACTGGAATATTTGCAAACTATAACCCTGACTTTGAACATCAAGCAAGAACTTTAGGGGCAAATAAAACTAGAACATTTTTATTAATTACTTTACCTGCTATAGCTCCAGGTATGGTTGTTGCGGCATTATTTGCATTTTTAGTTTCATGGAGTCAGTATCTTTTAACATTTTTAATTGGTGCGGGAAAAGTTATGACACTACCACTCCTTGTTTTTTCTACTGCCTCATCAGGGAATCCAGCTTTAACAGCTGCAATATCAATTATATTTATTTTTCCTGCTATATTGATATTATTTTTTACATCCAAATTTGTTTCTGGTGAATCTGGAGCTACTAGTGGATTTGGGAAAATATAACAATGAGTAAACTAAATATTAAAAATTTAATCAAAAGTTTTCCTAGCATGGATAGACCAGCAGTAAATAATGTAAATTTAGATATTGAAAGTGGAGAACTTGTTGCATTTCTCGGACCTTCAGGTTGCGGTAAAACAACTATTTTGAAAATGATCACAGGATTGTTTCAACCTGATAGTGGAGATATTATTCTTGATGAGCAATCACTATTAAAAATTCCAACTGAAAAAAGAGGGGTAGTTATGGTTTTCCAAAATTATCTTTTGTTCCCTTATATGAATGTAAATGAAAATGTTGGATTTGCATTAAAAATGAAAGGTGTAGATAAAAATATAATAGATCAAAAAGTAAAAGAAATGTTAGAACTGGTAAAATTACCAGATATTGGATTAAGAAAGCCAAAACAGCTTTCTGGAGGTCAACAACAAAGAGTTGCGCTAGCCAGAGCATTGATATCTAATCCTAGAATATTGCTTCTAGATGAACCATTAAGTAATCTTGACGCGCATTTAAGAGATGAAATGCGAGATTTAATTGTGACTATTCAACAAAAATTAAAAGTAACAACAATATTTGTAACACATGATCAAGAAGAAGCGGTTCTTCTAGCAGATAAGATAGCTTTAATTTTTGATGGCGAATTACAAAATTTTACTTCTCCAAAAAATTATTATGAAAAACCAAAAAATATAAAAGCTGCAAAATTTTTTGGTGGAGTTAATTTTATTAATGCAAAGAAACATAATGATAATCTATCTACTAATATTGGAACAGTTCATTACAAAGGTGAAAATTATACAGATTTAAATGAAGATAATATAATAACTATTAGACCCGAAAATATAAAGTTAAGTAAAAATAATGATTTCAATGATAATTCATTCAAAGGCTTAATTAAATCAGTTATATTTTCAGGAACTCATACTAGATACAAAATTATAGTAAACGATTTAGAATTAGAATGCTCATTACAATCTGTAGGATTACAAGACATAAAAACAGATGATACAATTTATGTTCATTTACCCAGTGATAAAATATGGGCGATGAATGAATAAAAATATTGCAACAATTTCTTTTTCAAAAAATAATATACTATCAAAACTTTCAAAACATATGTTTGGAACTAATCTGGAACATATTGGAGATGCAATTTATAGAAATGGAATTTGGGCAGAAGTAGTAGAAAATAGAAAATTTTGTGGTCCTGATAAATTAGTTTGGAACAATGGTTTAGAAAATGATCATTTAGATTTTGGCATTGTACAGCCTTGGAAAGGTTATAACGCTTCTGCAAAACACGTTATGTACGCACATTCTAACTCAGAATATATTGTAAAAGGTGAAGAGATTATTAGTAGATACGGGAGTGGCAAACAATCTCAACAAATTACTATTCGAGAAAAATCAAAAATACAAAGAGGTATTAAGCAAAAGATTAATATTATTGACTCAAAAGATGAATACGAATTCAGTATTTATTTCAAAGGTGAAAATCAGAAAGTATTTATAAATATTGGAGAAATAAATTTTACATTTAATGCAAATAAAAATTGGAAAAAAATTAAAAAAACATTTACTTTTAAAAAAAGTAATAGCCTAAAAACCCTATCTATCTCTATTAAGTCTGGAACAATTTTTATTGCAAACTGTTCATTAATGCCAAAAAATACAATTTTTGGATTTAGAAAAGATATCACAGAAATGATTAAAGAATGGAAGCCAAGTTATATTCGTTGGCCTGGAGGGAATTTTCTTTCAGGTTATAATTGGCAGAATGGAGTTGGAAAAAAAGATTATCGCCTTCCCTACTACGATCATGCTTGGTATCAATGGGAGTATAACGATGTAGGTACAGATGAATTTATGAAATGGTGTGAATATATTGGGAGCGAACCAATGATTACAATTAATACTGGTGATGGTACTATCCAACAAGCAAAAAATTGGATCGAGTATATGATTGGTTCAATTAATACAAAATATGGAAAATTAAGATATAAAAACGGTAGAAAAAATCCTTATGAATTGCAAACGATATTCATAGGAAATGAAATGTTTGGAGGATGGCAAATTGGTCATACAGATCCAATTACTTATGCAAATAAATATAATTCTTTTGTAAAAGAGTTAAAAAAATTAAATAAAAAATTACGATTTATTGCAGTTGGTGCCTGTTCAGATCATTTTGGTCATTGGAATGAGTATGTATTAAAAAATATTAAAGAAAAAATTGATGAATTGAGTGTCCATTATTATTCTATAAGAACCGAGAAAGATAAAAAACATCCAGATTATAAAACACGTTATATTCCAACGGTTGCTGCAGCAACAGAAGTTAGATTAATGTTAGATAGAACGATAAGAGAAATAAAAAAATATTCTAATAAGAATATTAAAATAGCCTTTGATGAATGGAACACTTATGTAGAAGCAACTCCACCTTATTTTATTGAGAATTATAATATTGCTGATGCAATTTATGCTGCTTCACTTCTTAACGCCTGTATAAATAGAGGGGATATAATAACCAACACTGGTATTTATCATTTGATAAATGTAATGGGTAATTACCGAATAGAAAAAAAGAAAATTTGGAAAACTCCAACAACACTTGTTTTAGAACTTTATACAAAATTTCATAAAGGTAAAATTTTAAAATCAGTTGTTAATTCTTCAAATTTTGTTTCTTTTAAATTAGGTAAACAGCCTGAATATAAAAATAATAAACTCATTGACTCTGCAGTAACAATGAATGGAAAACATATGTGTATGTCTGTAGTTAATAAATCAAGTTCAGAGAAAATACTTTTAAAAGTTCCATATCTAGATAGGATTGCTGAAAATTATTGTATTGAAGGATCTAATAAAGTTGACCTTAATACTTATGCAAACACTTCAAAGGTTAAGATCAAAAAAAATTCCTTAAAAACAAGTAAAGGATTTTTAATACTACCACCGCACTCGATAAGTGTTGTACTTTTTAATATATAACCTACGTTTTTTATTAAATTTAAGAGCTTAAAAGAGAATTAAGGTGATTGAAATAAAGATTTTAATGACTACTTATTCACATGATGGATAGTTATTTAGAATCAATAATTAAAAGAGATCCTGCAGCTAGAAGTAAATTAAGCATAATATTAACTTATCCTGGTGTAAAATCTGTATTTTTTCATAAAATAGCAAATCAATTATGGAATTTAAATTTGTACACTCTTGCAAGAATAATATCTCAATTTAGTCGTTTCTTAACTGGAATTGAAATTCACCCAGCTGCAAAGATAGGTAAAAATCTTTTTATAGATCATGGGATGGGAACTGTAATTGGTGAAACAAGTGAAATCGGTGATAATGTTACACTTTATCATGGCGTAACATTAGGAGGTATCAGTCCTGCTGAAAATTCGAAAGATCAAAGAGATACAAAAAGACATCCAACAATTGAGGATAATGTAATTATTGGTTGTGGTGCAAGTATTCTTGGTCCAATTAATATTGGAAGTTGCGCAAGAGTTGGAGCTAATACAGTGGTATTAAAAGATGTTCCTCCTTATGCAACAATGGTAGGTAATCCTGTTAAAAACATTAATATTAATAAAGATACATCATTCAACCCATATGGTGTAAGAGATATTGATGATAACAAATAATGTTACTGAATTAATTGGTAACACTCCTTTAATAAAATTAAAATACCCCTCAGAAATTTCAGGTTGTGAAATATATGGTAAGGCTGAATTTATGAATCCAGCTGGTTCAGTAAAAGATAGAACAGCACTTGGTATTATCGAGGATGCAGAAGAAAAAAAATTATTGGAACCAGGTGGAACTGTCGTTGAAGGTACTTTTGGGAATACAGGAATAGGCTTAGCATTAGTTTGTAATGCAAAAAATTATAATCTAGAAATTGTAATGCCTAACATAACCGTTCAATCTAAAAGAGATATACTCAAAAATATGGGAGCAAAACTTCATTTAGTTGATGCAAAACCATATTCCGATCCTGGTAACTATCAAAAAGTCTCGCAGCAATTAGCTAAAGATATTGAAAAACAAACAGGTAAAAAAACTTTTTGGGCTGGTCAATTTGAAAATTTAGCAAACTACAAATTTCATGAAAAAACAACATCTGCAGAAATTTTTAAACAAACAGATGGTAAAATAGATGGTTTCACATGTGCAATTGGAACTGGAGGAACTTTAACTGGTGTGAGCGTTGGGCTAAAATCAAAAAATAAAGAAATTATTATCGCTTGTACTGACTCACAAGGATCATCAATGTTTAATTATTTTACTAATGGTAAACCAGAAAAAAAAGGAGAGGAATCAATTACAGAAGGTATTGGACAAGCCAGAGTAACAAAAAATTTAGAAAATTGTCTTGTAGACCAATCATTTTTTGTTTCTGATCAAGAATGTATGGAAATGCTATTTAAAATTATGAAAACAGATGGATTATTTCTAGGATTAAGTTCTGGGGTAAATATATGTGGTGCAGTAAAATTGGCAAAATCAATGGGTACAGGTAAAAAAATAGTAACAATACTTTGTGATGATGCAAATAAATATTATGATAAAATGTTTAATAAAGAATACTTATTATCCAGAAATTTACCTTATGCTGATTGGATGTAATTATGAATACTAAAGATAAAAAATTTAATTCTAAAGTAATTCATTCAGGTCATGGCGCTGATGAAACTACGGGTGCAGTAATGCCCCCTATTCATCTTTCATCGACTTTTAAGCAAAATTCTCCTGGTGACTTTACTTATGAATATGCAAGAACAGGAAACCCAACAAGAGATATATTAGAAAAGTTATTAGTTGAATTGGAAGATGGTAAATTTGCTTATGCTTTTAGCTCAGGTATGGCTGCAATTTCTGCATTATCAGATGCTTTAGGTAAAAATTATTCAATTATTTGTAGCGATGATGTTTATGGTGGAACAAGAAGAATTTTTGACAAAATTAAAACAGTAAATCAAGATGTGGAAGTAACATATGCCGATCTTAGTAAAGAAAATAATTGGCAAGGTCATCTAAAAGAAAATACCAAAATGATTTGGGTTGAGACACCCTCTAACCCATTATTAAAAATTATAGATATAAAAAAAATTAGAGAAAGCCTAAAGGATGATAATATTATTGTTGTTTGTGATAATACTTTTGCATCACCCTACAATCAGCAACCATTAAACAATGGAGCTGATGTTATTATACATTCGTCAACTAAATACCTTGGTGGGCATTCTGACATAATTGGTGGCGCATTAATTATAAATGATAATAAAATTTTAGCTGATAAAATTAAATATATTCAAAATGCAGTTGGTGCTGTTCCCAGCCCCTTCGATTGTTATTTACTTATTCGATCAATTAAGACACTTGCTGTAAGAATGGAGAGGCACAATAATAATGCCTTAGAAATTGCTAATTATTTATTAAAACATCCTAAAATTAAAAATGTATTTTACCCTGGATTAGAAAATAACCCAAGTTATGAAATTGCAAAAAAACAAATGACTGGATTTGGAGGAATATTATCAATTGAATTAATGGGTGATATTAATTCAGCAAAAAAATTTCTTGAAACAATTCAAATATTTACACTAGCAGAAAGTTTGGGTGGAGTTGAAAGTTTAATTGAGCATCCAGCTATAATGACACATGCATCAATAGATAAAAAAATTAGAGATGAATTAGGAATTTCTGATACCCTAATCAGACTTTCAATTGGCATTGAAGATATTTCAGACTTAAAGAAGTCTTTAGATGATGCTCTAAAAAATATTTAAATTATTTTTTTCAAATCTGGAGGTGAATAATTAGGACCCTTCATAACTTTACCAAATTCATTATAAATTGGCTTACCTTCCTCTGAAAGTTTACTCATATTACTACGATGAACTTCGTTAAAACATTTATCTAGATCTATACCAAAAGCAGCACCCGCACCGTATGTTACAACTAAAATATCAGTTAATGCATCAGCAACTTCAACGATATCATTATCATTAATTGCATCTTTTAATTCATTAAATTCTTCATCAATCAATTTTTTTCTTAATTCAACAATTTT
>ENA-OSEY01000921-OSEY01000921.1-marine-metagenome-genome-assembly--contig:-NODE-921-length-20792-cov-6.431523_pt1 | contig 20792 bp, 21 predicted proteins | sample MGYA00248465_ERZ534230 | MGnify/ENA primary metagenome ERZ534230 (study PRJEB26409, sample SAMN06344110) | marine metagenome | isolation source: Sea water from surface | place: Atlantic Ocean:Southern...
TTTTTTATTCAAAAACATTAAATGGAAGATTTTCAACTAAAAAAATTAAGTTATATTCATCTAATCATTTAGAAAATTTAAGTTTATTTTTTGAGGAAGATGTTGTTGAATTGAATTTTAAAGTAAACAAGTTATCTAAAGAAATTCTTTCCGAGGCTAAAAGATTACTTCCTAATTCCAATTATGTTGGCTTTTCAATAACACAGGGTAATGAATACAGAAAAAAAAGTTGGTCAATTTATAAATTTACCGCTTTAGCTAACAAAATTCTATCTAAGAAAAAAATTCCAGTTTTTTTTATAGAGAGAAATAGAATTGATTTAATTGAGAAAATTAAAAATCAAGTTCCATCTGCAATATTTCCGGAATTGAATTCAAAATTAGCAAGTCCTGCTTTGGTTACAGCTTTAGCTTCAAGATTAAATATAGCGGTATCTATTGATAATGGAATTATGCACATGATGTCTTTAGCAAATATACCTATGATAGTTTTATTTGGCCCAACTAATTCTGATAAATTTGCACCAAATAATAATTTCACTACTGTTTTAGATAGTAAAAAAATACACAAAACTAAAGATATTAACTCAATTGAAGTTGATGAAGTTTTGAGTTTAATTTAAATACTCAAAATTTTAATTTTTTTCGACTTAACAACTTTCATTAAATCTTTTTGAACAGAGGCTAGTTTATTTTTTGAAGAAGACCTAGAAACCACCGACACTCCAATTTTTCCTAATCTAAAAAAAGGATAACTTCCAATATCCACAGATTTTTTATATTTTTTTTGGATTGATGCGAGCTGTAAAGAAATATTACTTTCAACGGTAAAAAGATTAATTGTTTTGCTGTGTACTTTTAAACCTTTTATTAAATATTTTTTACAATTTTCAATCATTGAGTTTAAAATCGAGGGAACGCCTGGTAAAGAAAATACATTTTTTGTAATAAATCCAGGAGCTGCACTAGATGGGTTATAAATTAACTTCGCTGTTACTGGCATCTTTGCCATTTTTTTTCGACCGTCATTAAATTTTTTCTCTCCATAATAATGCTCTAATATTTTATACGCTTCTTTGTGATATCCATATTTTACTTTAAATGCTTTAGCGACAGATTGAGCTGTAATATCATCGTGGGTTGGGCCAATACCGCCCGTAGTGAATACGTAATTAAAGTTTTTAGATAAATTTCTGATATTTTTTACAATTGTTTTTTCAACGTCAGGTATAATTCTAACTTCCATGACTGTTATTCCGCAGTTTAAATTTAACCAATTGCTTATAAATGAAATGTTTTTATCTTGAGTTCTTCCAGACAAAATTTCATTACCAATTATTAAAATTGCTGCATTTACTTTCTTTTTTTTCTTCATAGATTAGTAATTATATATGAACTTTCAGAAAACATTAATATCAGGTGAATTCATTAAAAGATACAAACGTTTTTTTGTAGATGTAAAAATTGGCAATAATACTGTCACAGCACATTGTCCTAATACTGGCTCTATGCTAGGATTATTAAATAAAGGTAATAAAGTTTGGCTAAGCAAATCTGATAATCCAAAAAGAAAGCTTAAATACACTTTACAAATAATTGAAGACAAAAAATCAAAAATTGGAATAAATACCCACATAACTAATAAAATTGTTTTTGATGCTTTAAAAAAAGGATTAATTAAAAATTTTTCAAATTTAAAAGAAATTAAACAAGAAGTTAAGTTTGGTGAAAATACTAGGTTTGATTTTTTAGTCACCAACGAAAACAAAAAAACTTTTATTGAAGTAAAAAATGTTACTCTTTCCAGAAAAAAAGGCCTTGCAGAATTCCCTGATGCAGTTACCTCTAGAGGTTTAAAACACATAAATGAATTGTTAAAAGCAAATAAAAAAGGTTTTGAGATCTATCTTTTTTATGTAATTCAAAGAGATGATTGTATGAAATTTGATTTAGCTAAAGATATAGATCCCGATTATTGTGAATTACTGTTAAAAGCTGTTAAAAAAAATCTTAATATTCTCTGCTATGATTGTAAATTTTCAACAAAAGGAATAAAACTTAATCGTAAAATAAAATTAAATTTTAATGAATGAAAATTTTAAAGAATCTTTTGAAAAAACTAGGTTAGCTGGAATAATTGCAGCTGGTGCATTAGATGAAGTTGCAAAAATTGCTATTCCTGGAACACGAACAGATGAAATTGACAAGTTGTGTTATGAGTTTCTTAATGATCATGGTGCTTACTCTGCTCCACTTTTTTATAGAGGATTTCCTAAATCATGTTGTACCTCAACAAACCATGTAGTTTGTCACGGAATTCCTTCCTCGGATAAAATTTTAAAAGAAGGTGATATAGTTAACGTAGATGTTACAGCACTAAAAGATGGTTGGCATGGAGATACAAGCAGGACATTTGAGATTGGTGAAGTCTCAGTTAAAGCAAAAAAATTGGTCAAAACAACTTACGAAGCTTTGATGAAAGCAATCGAAATTGTAAAAAATGATCTCCCTTTAGGTGATATTGGTGAAATAATTCAAAACCATGTAGAGGCTGAGGGATTTTCTGTTGTTCAAGATTTTTGTGGTCATGGTATAGGAAAACAATTTCATAAAGAACCAAATGTATTACACTATGGAAAAGCGGGCACTGGGGAAAAAATCAAAACTGGAATGATTTTTACAATAGAACCTATGATAAACCTTGGAAAATTTGAAACAAAAACACTAAACGATGGTTGGACAGCAGTGACTAAAGATAAATCTTTATCTGCACAATTTGAACATACTATAGGTGTAACAGAAGATGGTTGTGAAATTTTTACATTATCTAAAAATAAATGATTGAGAGATATTCAAGAAAAGAAATAAAAAATATTTGGAACGATAAGAATAAATATTCTATTTGGCTTGATATTGAGATAGCGGCAGCTGAAGCTATGGAAAAATTAAAAATTATCCCAAAAGGTGTTTCTAAGAAAGTCAAATCAAGGGCAAAGATTGATGTACAAAGAATTTTAAAAATTGAAGAAAAGGTGAAGCATGATGTAATTGCATTTTTAACTTCAATATCTGAAAAGGTCGGAAAAGATGCAAGATACCTTCATAAAGGTATGACATCATCTGATGTTTTGGATACATGTTTTAACCTACAGTTAAAACAATCAGGAGAAATTTTATTAAAGGATATTAATCAATTGTTAATTTCTATTAAACGCCAAGCTTTAAAGCATAAGCATACTTTATGTATTGGCAGAAGCCACGGCATCCACGCCGAACCAATTACTTTTGGTCTTAAAATGTTAACCTTTTATCAAGAATTTTTAAGAAATAAGAAAAGATTAGAAAACTCTATTAAAGAAATTTCTACATGCGCTATTTCTGGTGCTGTAGGGACTTTTGCAAATGTAGATCCAAAAGTAGAGAGATACGTCGCTAAAAAACTCAAACTTAATGTCGAGCCAATTTCTACACAAATAATACCAAGAGATAGGCATGCCCAATACTTTTCAACTCTTGGTATCATTGCAAGCTCTATTGAAAGATTTGCCACTGAGATAAGACATTTGCAAAGGACAGAGGTGTTAGAAGTTGAGGAATTTTTTGGAAAAAAACAAAAAGGTTCTTCAGCAATGCCTCACAAAAAAAATCCTATTCTTAGTGAAAATCTAACAGGTTTAGCAAGGTTAATACGATCATCCACTATTCCTGCACTAGAAAACGTTTCATTATGGCACGAAAGAGATATTTCACATTCAGCTGTAGAGAGAAATATTGGTCCAGATGCAACAATCGCTTTAGACTTTGCTTTAGTTAGGCTATCTAACCTAATTAAAAATTTGAATATTTATCCAAAAAAAATGCAAAATAATTTAAATCTCACTAACGGTATATTCTTTTCACAGAGGGTTTTACTTGAGCTAACTAATGTTGGTTTCACGAGAGAGGAGGCATATAAAATTGTTCAAAAAAATGCTTTGAGTGCTTGGAAAGAAAATACTTCTTTTTACAATAAAATTCTTTCAGATAAAAAAATTAACACCAAAATATCTGTTAATAAACTGAAAAAATTATTTAATTTTAGTTATCATACTAAAAGAATTAATATAATTTTTAGTAGATGTCTGAAAAAAAGATAATCATATGAATAAAGGAAATAAATTATACGAGGGAAAAGCTAAGATTATTTATGAAACTAAAGATAAAAATCTAGTAATCCAACATTTCAAGGATGACGCGACTGCTTTTAATAATCTGAAGAAAGCAAAAGTTGAAGGCAAAGGTGTTTTAAATAATAGAATATCTGAGTATATTTTATCCAATCTTTCTCAATGTGGAATAAAAAATCATTTAGTAAAAAGACTTAATATGAGAGAACAGCTAATTAGGAAAGCTGAAATTTTTCCTATTGAATTTATAGTAAGAAATATAGCTACTGGCTCATTAACAAAAAGATTAGGCATACCTGAGGGTACTCATCTTGAAAAGCCTTTATTAGAATACTGTTTTAAAAAAGACGAACTTAATGATCCATTAATCTCAAAAGATCATATTTTCTCATTCGGTTGGGCTACTGAAAATGAAATTAAAATAATTGATCAAATGACCTTGAGAATAAATGATCTTTTAACTGGGATGTTTAGGGCAATAGGCATTAAGTTAGTAGATTTTAAACTTGAGTATGGAAAAGCGTGGAACAAGGATACTGAAAAAAAAGAAATCGTTCTTGCAGATGAAATAAGTCCAGACACTTGTAGATTGTGGGATGTAAAAACTGAAAAAAAATTAGATAAAGATAGATTTAGAAAAGATTTAGGTAATATTATTCAAGCTTATCAAGAAGTAGCAAGAAGATTAGGTATAATGCCAGAGGAAACAAATATCAGTGAAGTAAACTTTGGGAAAACAATTCCAATTAAATTCAAAAAAAAATAAATTGAGATTTTCAGTTACAGTTACTCTTAAAAAAGATGTATTAGATCCACAAGGAAAGGTCGTGCAAAATACTTTATTAAATTTAGGAATGAGTAATTTAAAAAATATTCGTCAAGGTAAATTTTTTGAAATCGAAATAGATGAAACAGATCAAATTATAGCGAAAAAAAAAGTTGAGGAAATGTGCCAGAAACTTTTAGTAAATTTAATTATTGAAGATTATAAAATAAATATTTTGAAATGAAATCATCTGTAATTGTTTTTCCTGGATCAAACTGCGATAGAGATATCGCAGTTGCTTTGGAAAAATTACAATTTAAAAACAAAATGGTGTGGCACAAAGAAACTAGTCTACCTAAGTCTGATTTAATTGTAATACCTGGAGGTTTTTCCTATGGTGACTATTTAAGATCAGGTGCTATTGCAGGAAAGTCCCTAATAATAGATGAGGTAATAAAAGCTGCAAATTCTGGTTGCCTAGTCTTAGGAATTTGTAACGGGTTTCAAATTTTAACTGAAACTGGATTATTAAAAGGAACATTATTGAGAAATAAAAATTTAAGATTCATCAATAGAGATGTAAATATTAAAGTTATAAATAATCAAACTAAATTTTCATCTAAATATAAGTCTAACCAAATTTTAAAAATTAATATCGCGCATAATGAAGGTAATTATTTTACCAATTCAAAACATCTAGATCAGCTAAAAAAAGATAATCTTATAGCTTTTAAATATTGCGATGAAAATGGAAATGTAAATGAAAGTTCAAACCCTAACGGCGCGTTAGAAAATATTGCAGGTATATATAATACGAAAAAAAATATTTTGGGAATGATGCCTCATCCTGAAAGAATGGTAGACGACATTATTTCTAACACTGATGGCATTAATCTATTTTCAGGATTGATAAATTAATAAAAATGGAAATTACCAAACATATAATTGAAAAACATGGTTTAAATTTGGAGGAATTTAAAAGTATTCAAAAATTATTAAAAAGAGATCCTAATTTATTAGAGTTAGGAATTTTTTCAGCAATGTGGAATGAGCACTGTTCGTATAAATCATCAAGATTACATTTGAAAAAATTACCAACAAAAGGAAAGCAAGTTATTCAAGGACCCGGTGAAAATGCTGGAGTAATAGATATTGGTGATGATGATGCTATTGTATTTAAAATTGAAAGCCATAATCACCCTTCTTACATAGAACCTTATCAGGGTGCCGCAACCGGTGTTGGGGGTATTTTAAGAGATGTATTTACTATGGGAGCTAGACCTATAGCTTTATTAAATTCAATTCACTTTGGTTCACCTTCTCACCCTAAAACAAAAACTTTATTAAATGGAGTAGTTTCAGGAATTGGTGGTTATGGAAATTGTATAGGTATACCTACAGTTGCTGGGGAAACAAAATTTAATGAAACGTATAATGAGAATATTTTAGTAAATGCTATGGCGGTTGGTCATGCACAAAAAAGTAAAATTTTTTACTCAAAAGCCAAAGGTATAAATAAATCTGTAGTCTATGTTGGCTCAAAAACTGGAAGAGATGGTATTCATGGCGCCTCAATGGCATCTGCAGAATTTGATGAAAACTCTGAAGAAAAAAAACCGACAGTTCAAGTTGGAGATCCTTTTACAGAAAAATTACTTTTAGAAGCATGCTTAGAATTAATGAAAGATGACTCAATTATTGCCATTCAAGATATGGGAGCTGCAGGATTGACATCTTCTAGTGTTGAGATGGCTTCAAAAGGTTCTCTTGGTATTGAACTTGAGTTAGACAAAGTTCCTTGCAGAGAAGAGAATATGACGCCTTATGAAATGATGTTGTCGGAGAGCCAAGAAAGAATGTTAATTATTTTAGAAGACGGTAAGGAGAGTCATGCAAGAAAAATTTTTGAAAAATGGGATTTAGACTTTGTAGTAATTGGAAAAACTACAAATACAAAGAATTTAATTATGAAATTTAAAAATAAAACTGAGGGAATTATACCTATTGAGGCTTTAGCTTCAAAAGCACCAATTTACGACAGGAAATGGAGTAAAAAAAAGCAATCAAAGAAAAAAATAGAATTAAAATCTTTAAAAAAAGTTGGATTAGAAGAGGGTTTAATTAAAATTTTATCGTCTCCTAATCACTCTAATAAAAGTTGGGTAACAAGCCAATATGATCAGATGGTCATGTGTGATACTGCACAAAGATCAGGTTCGGATGCGGCTGTAATAAGAATTCACAAAAAAAATAAAGCAATAGCTGTTTCAGTAGACTCCTCAGCTAACTATTGTAAATCCCATCCGATAACAGGGGGAAAACAAATAGTTTGTGAAAATTGGAGAAATATCATTTCAGTAGGAGCAAGACCTCTTGCAATTACTAATTGCTTAAATTTTGGTAATCCTGAAAATAGTGAAGTTATGGGTGAATTTGCTGAGTGTTTGGATGGCATTAAGGAGGCTTGTGAATTTTTAAATTATCCCGTCGTTTCAGGCAATGTTTCTTTTTATAATGGAACTAACAAAAAAAATATTTTTCCCACTCCAGTAATTGGTGGTGTTGGTTTAATTAAGAAATTATCGAAACCTATGAATCATTACTTTAAGAGTGAAAAAAGCAATATACTTTTAATAGGAAAAACTTTCGGACATCTTGAACAAAGTTGTTTTTTAAAAGAAAATTTTTCAATAATTGAAGGCATACCCCCTGAAATTAATTTAGTAAATGAAAAAAACAATGGTGAAATTATTCTAAAATTAATAAATAATGGTTTAATAAAATCTGTACACGATGTTTCTAGTGGAGGGTTGTTAGTCGCATTAAGTGAAATGTCAATTGGAACTAATTTCGGAATAAAGATTCAAAAACCCAAAAAATTAACTAATTTAACAGGGTATTTCTTTGGAGAAGATCAGGGCAGATATGTCATTGAAATCGATCCCTCAAATTTAGATAAAGTTGTAAAATTATTAAATGAGAATAATATTTATCATGATAATTTGGGAGTTACACAAAAAGAATTTTTTGAAATTGAGGATGAAATGAAAATATCTAATAAAGAGCTGTTTAAAGTCAACAATCATTGGTATAATAATTATTAATGCCTATTCCTATTAAAGATATTAAAAAACTTATTATTGAGTCAATTCCAGATGCAATAATCGAAATTAATGACCTTATGGGAGATAATAATCATTATTCAGCAAAAATTAAATCAAAAGTGTTTAATGGTTTGAGTAAAATTGAACAACATAAGCTAGTTTATAAGTCGCTTAAAGGTAAAATGGGTAATGAATTGCATGCACTTTCAATTACAACAGAGGAAAACAAATGAGTATAAAAGATGAAATAAAAAAAACTATAGAAACAAATGATACGTGTTTATTTATGAAAGGTACGCCAGATTCGCCTCAGTGTGGTTTTTCAATGGCAGTTTCTAATTTACTAAAACACCTAAATGTTAATTTTAAAGGAATTAATGTTCTAGAAAGCGAAGAACTTCGACAAGGCATAAAAGATTACAGTGATTGGCCAACAATACCTCAACTTTATGTAAAAGGAGAGTTTATTGGTGGATGTGATATTGTAAAAGAAATGTTTGAAAAAGGTGAGTTAAAAAAATTTTTTGAAAAAAATAAATTAATATAAATATTTTTAAATTAATTTTTCTTTATAAAACAAATATCAGACTCATCTAAATTTCCCTTAAATACATCAATAGATTTTATAGATTTAAAAAGATATCTTTGATTATCTTGATTAATCACTTTAGATAAAAAATGTTTTTTTTCTTTTAAATTTACGAGTATTTGATCAACTAACAATTCATCACAATCTTTATTTCTTTTAAAATAATTAGGAAATTTATAATCTTCTATTACATAAATTCCTTTATAATTGAGATATTTAAAAAAAAAATTCAAACTATAGATGATGTCACTTAGAAGATGTGAGCCATCATCAATTATTAAATCAAATCCTTTAAAACCTTTTATTTTAAATATATCTTCTAGAATTGATCTTACTTTTTCTTCATTTTTAACGTCTACACCGAATACCTCTATGTTTTTTGATACATATTTAAAATTCGATATATTTATATCTAAACAAAAAATATCTGAATTCGGAAAATATTTTGCAAAAGCAGCAGCAGATGCGCCTGCATATGAACCTATTTCTAAAACTTTTAATTCTTTTTTTTTAAAATGTTGTAATTGTTCCTCATAAAATAAAGAGTATCCATGACCTTTTTCATTACTTAATCTAAATATATTAGCTTTATCACTTCCATAAAAATAAAATAAATCATCTAAAGATTTTTTTTCATGAGTATTTTCATCAATAGATATTTTCTTTTTGAATTTGTAAATTAAGTTTCTTTTGAAAAGACTAAAAAAGTTCAATTACCTAGAATAATACTCGATTACTAAATTTGGTTCCATAACAACTGGAAATGGTACTTCTGAAAACTTTGGGACTCTCACTAATTTTGCTGTTTTATTTTTATCATCTAATTGAATATATTCTGGTACATCTCTTTCTTTATTCTGAATTGAACCCTCAATGAAAACTAATTTTTTTGACTTTTCTCTAATTTCAATCAAATCTGTTTCTTTTACAACATAACTAGCTATGTTAACTCTTTTTTTATTTACTTTAATATGTCCATGATTAATCATTTGCCTAGCTGAAAAAACTGTCGGTGCAAATTTTGCTCTATAAATAACAGTATCTAATCTACTTTCTAATAAAGCGATCAAATTTTCTGTTGTATCTCCTCGTTTTGATAATGCCTTTCTATAGATATTCCTAAACTGTCTTTCGTTAATGTTTCCATAATATGCTTTTAACTTTTGTTTTGCTTGTAATTGAGTGCCGTAGTCTGTCGGTTTACCCTTTTTATTTTGGCCATGTTGTCCTGGAGGGTACGCTCTTGAGTTAAACGGGCTTTTAGGCCTTCCCCAGATGTTAGCTTTAAGCCTTCTGTCGACTTTATGTTTAGATTTTAGTCTTTTAGTCATGTTATTTGTTCAGTGTTTATAAGGTTTAAAGATCATTTGTCAATTACGGTTTAATACTAATTTTTACTTAAACTGCTCACAATACTAGCTAAAATCCTCAATTCTTTATCGTTTGGTTCAAATCTATAAACTAAGTTATTGATTGAAAGTATCATAGACTGTTTTTTTTCCTCTGGTAAGAAAAAATCTTTTTGCTCTAACAATGAAATTAAATATTTTACAAATGATGATTGCTTAGATTTTGAGGATATTTTCAAACTTCTACCTTTTTTAGAAAATTTTATCGGATTTAAAGCTTTAAAAATTTCATAACAAATAATCGTTACAGAATGTGAGAGGTTTATAGATTTAAATTTTTGAGAAGTTGGAATTGTTAAAATAAAATTTGATAGAGAAAGATCTTTATTCGAAAGACCTGAGGCTTCTGGTCCAAACATTAATCCAAATTTAGTATTATTTTTTCTTTTTAAAATATTTAAAAAATCTTTAATTGAGATATGTCTTTTATTAATATCTCTTCTTCTAGCACTCAATGAAATGACAATATCAAATTCACCTAAAGCATCAGGCGTGTTATGAAAAATTTTAGCTTTATCAATTATGTTAAAAGCACCTACAGAAGTTGTTTTTGCTTTATGATTTGGAAATGAAAATTTTGGAGAAACAATATTTAACTTATTAAATCCAAAGTTTTTTATTGATCTTGCGCAAGCTCCGATGTTTTCACCTAATTGAGGTTTTACTAAAATAAAACCAAATTTATTTTTCATTGAGATTTGCAGGAGCTTTTTCTTTATATAATTTATAGTCCAAGCTATCGATAAGAGCTTTAAATGAAGCCTCTATTATATTTGGTGATACTCCTACCGTGAACCAACTCACACCTGTTTTGTCTGTACTTTCAATTAAAACTCGAGTAGTTGCTTCGGTACCAGTATTTAAAATTCTTACTTTATAATCTAATAACTTTAAATCTGAGAAATAATTATAATACTTTGTTACTTTTTTAAAATTGGATCTAATCGCATTATCTAAAGCATTAACAGGCCCATTTCCCTCCCCATGACATTCAATCTCTTTGCCGTCTATTAAAAATACTACACTTGCTTTAGTTTCTATTTTATTTTCTTTCGAAACATTAACATCATAGCTTTTCACTTTTAAATATTCAGGAACTTTTCCTAATAATCTGTTTGCAAGAAGTTCAAAAGATGCGTCCGCACCATCATAAGAATAACCACTAAATTCCCTATCTTTAACCTCATCTAAAATTTTTTGAACTTTAGAATCTTTTGAATCAATTTTAACACCATATTTTTCAAGCCTAGATAAAATATTTGATCTACCAGATTGATTTGAAATTATTATATTTCTATGATTTCCAATTATTTTTGGATCTATATGCTCATAAGTCTTTGGGTCTTTTTTTACTGCAGAAACATGAAGGCCGCCTTTATGTGAAAATGCCGAAGCACCAACATAGGCCATATTTTTGTTTGGTTTTCTATTTAGTATCTCATCCAATAACCTTGAACACTCTGTTAGTGATGATAATTTTTCTTTTTTAATGTTTAATTCAAATTTATCGCTAAAAGTTTTTTTAAGACATAAATTTGGTATTATTGACATTAAATTTGCATTACCACATCTTTCCCCTAATCCGTTTATTGTCCCTTGTATCTGCCTTACTCCACATTCTACAGCTGCTAAAGAATTAGCAACGGCATTTTCAGTATCATTGTGAGCGTGTATTCCAAGATTTTTTCCAGGTATAGTTTTTGAAACTTTTGAGACAATTTCTCTTATTTCATTAGGTAAGGTTCCTCCATTTGTATCACATAAAACTATCCATCTAGCCCCATTATCATAAGCTTGCTTAAGGCAATCTAATGCATAATTTGGATTTGACTTGTATCCATCAAAAAAGTGCTCAGCATCAAATAGAAATTCTTTATTTTTTTTTACGAAATGTTTAGTTGTTTCACTTATATTTTCTAAATTTTCCTCATTTTTAATACCTAATGCTACTTTTACATGAAAATCCCATGACTTTCCTACCACACAAACTGCTGGGGTATTTGCGTTTATTAATGAAGCTAATCCAGGATCGTTATCTGCACTTCTCCCTGTTTTTTTTGTCATACCAAATGCAGTGAAAGTTGTCTTTTTCATTTTAGGAGGGTTAGAAAAAAATTTGGTGTCCACTGGATTTGCCCCAGGCCAGCCTCCCTCAATATAATCTATCCCTATATCTGATAACACATTTGCAATCTTATTTTTATCTTCGATAGAAAAATCGACACCTTCTGTTTGTGCTCCATCTCGTAATGTTGTATCAAAAATATATATCTTCTCTTTTTTCATTTAAATTTCCAAATTGTTTTACCTTTTTGATCTTCGATTAAAATACCTTCAGATAATAATTCATCTCGTATTTTATCAGCTAGTGAAAAATTTCCTTTATTTTTTGCAACAGTTCTTTCCTCAATCTTTTTTAATATATAGCTCTCTGATACTTTAATCTTGCTTTTCTTAAAGCTTTCCCAGTCTTTTTTGGTTTCACTAAATAATCCTAAAAATCTGCAAGCTTGATTAAATTCTATTTTTTTTTTTTCATCTCCTTTAATAGCTGCATTATATAATTCATGAATTTTAGCTATAAACCCTGGTGTATTTAGATCATCTAATAAAATATCATCTATTATAGAATTGTGATCTTGTTTATCTGAATAGAGGTTATACCATTTATTTAAAATACTTTTTTGATTATTTAAAAGGTCATCATTCCAATCCAATGGCTGACTATAATGGGCACTTAAAAGGGCCAGTCTAACGACTTGACCAGAATATTTTTTTACTGCATCTGAAATTGTAATAATATTCCCTAAAGACTTTGACATCTTTTCCTTATTAATTGTCACAAAACCATTATGTATCCAATAATTAGCAAAACTACTGGTATTATTATTACAACGAGATTGAGCTATTTCATTTTCGTGATGAGGAAAAATTAAATCAAGACCACCTCCATGGATATCAAATTTTTTTCCTAAATATTTTTCACTCATAACTGAACATTCAAGATGCCACCCAGGCCTACCTCTACCCCATGGAGATTCCCAACCAGGATCTTCATCAACTGATGGTTTCCATAAAACAAAATCCATAAGATTTTTTTTTAAATCAGAAGTTTCTATTCTATATCCTGCCTTCAACTCATCTAAATTTTTATTTGATAATTTTCCGTAATCCTTGAATGATTTAATATTAAAATAAACATTTCCCTTATTCTCATAAGCAAATCCTTTTGAAATTAAAGAGGAAGTCATTTCTACCATCTCTTTAATATGATTGGTAGCTTTTGGCTCAACAGAGGGCTCTAAACAATTTAAGCTTTTACAATTTTCATGAAAAATTTTTGTAATTTCTTCAGTAATTTCATTTATTTTTTTTTTTTGTTTTTTTGAGGCATCAATAATTTTATCATCAACATCTGTAATATTTCTAACATACGTAACGTTATTATCGTAAAGTGATCTTAATACTCTGAATAAAACATCAAAAACCACTAAACTTCGCGCATTACCAACATGAGGATTATCATAAACGGTAGGTCCACAAGCATATAAAGAAATTTTCTTTGGATTTATTGGTTTAAATACTTCTTTTTTTCTAGATAGTGAATTAGTTATTTGAAGATTACTCATTAAATTTGCAAACTGGTATTGGGTTCATTTTGTGTAAGTTTTTTTCTCTTATTTCTAAATATTTTTGATAGTTAGGGTCATTCTTATTTTCCATAGCTTTCTCAAGATCTTCGTAACTCATTCCAAGTTGTTGAACATCGTTTCTACCATCATCCCATAATCCATCAGTCGGTGGAGTATTAATTATTTCGCTTGATACTCCTAAGTATTTTCCGAGTTCCCATACTTGTGTCTTGGTACAATCAGCTATAGGAGAAATATCAACTCCTCCATCGCCATATTTTGTATAAAAACCAACGCCAAAATCTTCAACCTTATTTCCTGTTCCAACAACAATCCCACTATTAGCTGCCGCTACTTGGTATAAAGTTGCCATTCTCAATCTAGCTCTAGAATTTGCATAACCATGTTCATTATCAAATTTATTTAAAACCGTAGAAAATGAGGAAAATATTTTATCCATCTCTATTAAATGATGTTCCACATTTTCATATTTTTGTTTTAACCATTGAGCATGTAAAAGACTTAAGTCATGTTGTGACTTAATTTGCTTTATTGGCATTGTTAACACAATCGTCTTACGACCAGTATTTGCACATAATGTACTAACTACGGATGAGTCTATACCACCTGAAATTCCAACAACTAATGTTTTTGGTCTATAAGATACAGAATCACAATAATTATTGATCCAATCAGTGATAATTTGAGCTCTTTTTTTTACTTCCATAATTAATACCTTACCTCTCTTTTAAGGTTTGGTCTTAATAATTACAATAATTATTAAGACGCGGCTTGAATAATTTTATTTGATATTTTTGAATTTTTCTTAATTTCCTCAGAAATAAGGAAAGCTAATTCTAATGCTTGGTCTGCGTTTAGTCTTGGATCGCAATGGGTTCTGTATCTATTTGAAAGATCATTTTCCGAGATCTTCTGAGCTCCACCAGTGCATTCTGTCACATCTTGACCTGTCATCTCTACATGAAGACCTCCTGCATAACTCCCTTCAGCTTGACTTACCGCAAAGAAATTTTTCACTTCTTTAAGTACGCTTTCAAAAGTTCTAGTTTTAAAACCAGTAGCAGCTTTAATCGTATTTCCATGCATTGGGTCACATGACCAGATTACTTTTATACCCTCTTTTTTAATAGCTTTAATTAATTTTGGTAGATATTTATCTACATTATCAGCACCAAATCTTGAAATTAAAGTTAATCTTCCAGCTTCATTTTCTGGATTAAGTATGTTGCAAAGATTTATAAGCTCCTCTGGTTTTAATGTTGGTCCACATTTAAGTCCTATTGGATTTTTTATTCCTCTACAAAACTCTACGTGTGCTCCGTCAGGCTGTCTTGTTCTATCTCCTATCCAAACAAAGTGTGCTGAAGTATCATGATATTCTCCAGTGGTAGAGTCTATTCTCGTCATCGACTCCTCAAAAGGTAAATGCAGAGCTTCGTGTGATGTGTAAAAATTAACTGACCTAAGTCTTCGGTTGTTATCAGAATTAATCCCACATGCCTCCATAAATGCAAGTGCGTCACTAATTTTATCTTCTATCTCTTTATATTTACCTTTGGTTTTATCTTTTATGAATCCTAAGTTCCATAAGTGAACTTGTCTTAAATCAGCAAAACCACCTTGTGAAAAAGCTCTTAATAAATTTAATGTTGATGCTGATTGAGAGTAAGCTCTAAATAATCTCTTAGCATCAGGTATTCTAGCTTTTTCAGTAAATTCCATACCATTGATATTGTCGCCTAAATAACTTGGTAATTCTTTTCCATCTTTTTTTTCAGTAGGTGCACTTCTTGGCTTTGAAAATTGACCTGCTATTCTTCCAACTTTTACCACTGGCATTGAAGCGGATGCAGTTAGAACTAAAGACATTTGTAAAAGGACTTTGAAAGTATCTCTGATATTATCTGGATGAAACTCTGCGAAACTTTCAGCACAATCTCCTCCCTGTAATAAAAATGCTTTTCCCTCAACTACATCAGCTAAAGCTTTTTTTAGAGATCTTGACTCTCCAGCAAATACTAGCGGAGGATATTTTTTAATTTTACTTAAAACTAAATCCAGCTCTTCCTTGTCATGATAAACAGGTAAGTGTTTAGCAGGTAATTTAGTCCAACTATTTAAGTTCCATTTTTTCATTTTCAACTTATGGTATATATATATCGCTAATGGCAATATGCCAAGTTAGATTTTACTGTAAAACAAACATTTTATGAGAATTATTAAAAAAAAAAATGAAAAATCTTTAATAAGAGAATTTTTACAAATATTCAAAAGAGAAATTGATAAAAAAAAGAAGAGCAAAAGTAGACTGAGCTTTGTTTTAACAGGGGGTTCAAGCCCGATTAATTTATACAAAAAACTAGCTAAATCTAATATTGATTGGTCAAACATAGATTTATTTTGGGGAGATGAAAGATTTGTCTCAAATAAATCTAAAAACTCCAATTTTAAAATGGCAAATGATTTATTTATTAAGAAATCAAAAATTAAGAAACGAAATCTATTTTATATTAATACTAAAAGAAAAGATGTAAACCAAAGTTCTCTTGAATATCAAAACAAAATAAAAAATTATTTCAAAAATAAAAAAATAAAGTTTGATATTTGTCTTTTAGGAATGGGAAATGATGGTCATGTTGCCTCTATATTTCCTAATACAAATATACTAAAAAAAAAATCTATCGTAAGTCCTGTAAATAGAGGAGATTTTAAAAGAATAACTATCGGATTAAAAGTAATAAATAATTCTAAAAAAATATTCCTTTGGTTAAGTAAAAAATCAAAAACTTCAACATTCAAGAAATTACAATTAAAAGGGAAAAAAATACCAGTTAATAATCTCAATAAAAAAAAATTATACTGTTTTTTAATTAATTAAATTTTTTTATTTTTTTATTTAACGAAATTAAGTAAGTTTCGATTTTAAGTTTACGATATTTTTTTTTAAAAACTTTTTTTATTTTTTTAAATGAAGATTTATGAATTTTTATCTCATTTAAACTATTAAAATCTTTTTTTCCATTGATAATTTTTGCGGCTCCACAATCACGATGATTAATCACTATCAATTTTTGTATCTTATGAAGTTTTATTGATGTATCGATGTTGTCCCAGAATGTTCTATGCCATTTTTTGAACTTTGGAGCTGTAACACCGATTGAAGCTCCTGCTACTGTAAATAAGCTATATTTTCCTTTTAATTTTTTTTTTACAAGATAATTAAAAATTATTGGTTGAAATCTTGGGTCAATACAAGATAAGACCATCGCTTTGTACTTGGAAGACATAATTATTCAACTGTTACTGATTTAGCTAAATTTCTTGGTTTATCAATATCACAGTTTTTTAATAATGCCACATGGTATGCTAATAGTTGTAAAGGGACTGTAAATAAAATTCCTGATAGTAAATCGTCTAGGCGAGGAATTCTTAATCCAAATCTAATATTTTCACTCAATGCATCTTTTTTATTATCTGTTAATAAAAATATTTTTCCTCCTCTAGAAATTACCTCTTGCATGTTTGAAAGAGTTTTTTCATAATATTTGTCTTTAGGTGCAATAACTATTACTGGTAAACCTTCTTCAATTAATGCAAGAGGGCCATGTTTCATTTCACCTGCAGGATAACCCTCTGCGTGAAGATAAGAGAGCTCTTTAAGTTTTAAAGCTCCCTCCAAAGCTATCGGAAAAGAAATACCCCTGCCCAAAAACATAATCCCACGCGCATCTACGAATTCCTTGGCCATTATCTGAATATCGTTTTCTAACTTCAATGAGCTTTTAATTGCCTCAGGAAGTTTTGTTAAGTTCTCTATCTTTTTAATGTAATTTTTTTTACTAATATCCCCTCTCACTGATGCCAATTTTAAACAAAGAATATATAAGACTATAAGTTGACCAAGAAATGCTTTTGTAGACGCAACTCCTATCTCTGGTCCAGCATGTATAGGTAAAACCCAATCTGAATTTCTTGCGATTGTGCTTTCTATTACATTTATTACTGAGCATGTTTTAACATTATTTTTTTTACATATATCAAGAGCTGCAGCTGTATCCGCAGTTTCACCTGATTGAGAAACAAAAATATATAAATTTTTTTTATTAAACTTTAAATTTCTATATCTAAATTCTGAAGCAATATCTATTTCGACATCTATAGTCGTTAATTCTTCTAGCCAATATTTTGTAACTAAACATGAATGAAAAGCTGTTCCGCAACCTATTAGGTATATTTTTTTAATTTGATTTGGCTCTATTGGAAAATTAAAAATATTTATATCTTTTTTAAGGGTATCAACATATTCACTTATGCATTTTTTCATTGTCATCGGTTGTTCAAATATTTCTTTGGACATAAAGTTTTTGTAATCTCCTTTTTCAGAAATATTTTCATCTTCAGAAACAATATGAACTTTTTTATTAATCTTTTTTTTATTGGCATCATAAAAATTTATACTGCGACTCGATAAAACACATAATTCACCATCGTCTAAATATGAAATTTTGTTTGTCATAGATTTAAGAGCATAGGAGTCAGAACCAAGGTAATTCTCATCATTTGAATATCCAACAGCCAATGGGCTTCCTCTTCTAGCTCCAATGATTATATCTGAGAAATTTTTAAAAATTATACCTAATGCGAAACTTCCTTTAAGTTTTTGAAGTGTTTTAAAAACTGACTCAAGTGGTTTATTTTTCCTTAATTCTTCAGTAATAAGGAGAGTTATAACTTCTGTATCAGTTTGTGATTTAAACTTTAATCCTTTTGACTCTAGTTCTCTCTTTAATTCATCTGAATTTTCTATAATTCCATTATGAACAACTGATACACTTTCAGATGAATGTGGGTGAGCATTAACTACGTTGGGAATTCCATGAGTAGCCCATCTAACATGACCTATACCAATATTTCCATCTGATGGTGTCTTAAAAAGAATCTTTTCTAATTCCTCCACTCTTCCTGAGCATTTCTTTTCATTAATAAAATTACTTTTTAAAGTCGCTATTCCAGCAGAGTCATATCCTCTGTATTCCAATTTTTTTAACGAATTAATTATATTTACGGAAACTGGTTTATTACTTGCTATTCCAATAATTCCACACATTAGCTTTCCTTATTTTTTTTTCTATTAATTATTAAAATTTCACCGCTTAATTCTAAGGATAGAAGCAAAGTTTTACTTTTTTCAAGATATAAAATATCTCTTATTCTATCTCCAACAAATATTTCCTCTTTAAAGATTACCTTATTAAAAGCATCATCAAATTTAATTCTATATAATGTTTTTTTATTTAAAGATCCGACTAAAAAATTATCCTGCCAGAAATTTGAAAAATTGTTTGATAGACTTGTTATATCTGAAATTCCAATACTTGGAATAAACGAAACGATTGGTTCTTGAAATCCGTAAGGACCATGTTTTTTTTTGTAATTTATTTTCTCATCATCTTTGTTTCTAAAATAAAAATCTCCATAAGAAGCTACAGGCCATCCATAGTTACTGCCTTTTTTAATATTATTTATTTCATCTCCACCCTTTGGTCCATTATCAGTTGCTAATGTGACATCTTTATTTGAAAATAATCCTATCGAATTTCTAAATCCTTTAGAATAGATTTCAAAATTTGCATTTTTTTCATCTATTAATAAAATTTTTCCACAAACTGTCTTATCAGAAAGCACAGAAACATCTGGACGATCAAACTCTATATAAGTTGGTATTGTAAGTAAAAGACCTTTGTTGATGTTTCCTTCTTGGTGCTGAATTTTTCCTCCAAATGAACCGTTATTAATACACTTTTCATTTCCTTTTTTAAATATTGGTTCAAAGATCATCTTTTCAATGTTTGTTAAAGACGATCTTAAAATTTGCATCTCATATTTATCTTCAGCAATTTTTTTATTTCCTGATATATAAATATTGTTATTTTTAATATAAAGGTCCAATACAAATTCTAAATTAAGATCTAAGTTAATTTTTTTAAATTTTTCCCTTCCATTTAAAAAATCTTTGATATTAATATAAAAAAGGTTTCCCGTTTTATCTAAAATAAATAATTTATCTTTATAATTTTGAAAATAAAAAGTGTAACAATTTCCCACATAACATTTATTTTCTTTTACAAAATTAAGCTTATATCTATTTATATCCAGAGTTATAAATTGAGTTTTTGGCAAAAAAACTTCATTATAATCATTAAAAATATTTTGCTTTAAAGATTTATTTTTAATTATCTTCTTAATTGACCTTCTGTCTTGAGTTAAACTATTATCTTTTGAGTTGACCAAATATATAAAAAAAATCAATAAAAAAAATATCAAACTATAAATGGAGATTAAAAAAAATTTATTTAATTTTTTTAAAAATTTCATTTTATATTTTTTTTATTTTGAGTAATTTAATTGTTCAAGTTTTTTTTTTATAATTTTTGATTTCTATTTGTTGGGATCTAGTTAATGCTAATGTTTTTTTCTTTACATTTTTGGTAATTACGGATCCAGCGCCCACGATACTTCCTTTTCCTAGTTTTATCGGTGCTACTAAAGAGGAATTAGACCCTACAAAAACATTGTCAGAAATTTTTGTTTTTGATTTTTTAACACCATCATAATTACAAGTTATAGTTCCCGCCCCAATGTTTGAATTTTTTCCAATTGAAGTGTCTCCAATATACGAAAGATGATTTACTTTAGAATTTTGGTTTATAGAGGATTTTTTTGTTTCAACAAAATTTCCAATTTTAGTATTTTTTTTCAAAACAGTTCCCTCTCTTAATCTTGCGTAAGGACCTACAGTAACATTTTTTTCAATTTTAGTTCCTTCAAGATGACTAAAAGATTTTATATGAGAATTATCTCCAATTTTAACTCCAGGGCCAATTACTACATAAGGGTCTACTGTTACATTTTTTCCAAATAAAGTATCTTTTGATAAAAATGTTGTTTCCGGTGCAACAAGAGTTACGCCTTTCTTCAAAGCTTTATTTCTTAATAATTCTTGTGAATGCCTGTATGAATTAGCTTTGTTTAATTTATTATTTGTATTCATTAAAAATTTCTTTACATTATTAATGTAACTGAAATAAGTCACAAAATATTTCTT
>ENA-OSEY01000923-OSEY01000923.1-marine-metagenome-genome-assembly--contig:-NODE-923-length-20776-cov-3.590946_pt1 | contig 20776 bp, 18 predicted proteins | sample MGYA00248465_ERZ534230 | MGnify/ENA primary metagenome ERZ534230 (study PRJEB26409, sample SAMN06344110) | marine metagenome | isolation source: Sea water from surface | place: Atlantic Ocean:Southern...
AAAGCACTATTTGGTATGGTGTAGGTAATAGACTCTGAAATGGGGAAAACCGTCTCCACAAACCCTTGATTATTGGCTTCTAACTTATCTACCTTGGTACACCCGAGAGATAAGCCTAATAGTAGAGGTATAAAAAAATGTAGATGATTCATCTACAGTAAAGATATCTTTTTTTGTGATTTAGTTGCTGCCAGGATATTCTCCTAATGCTTTTTCTATGCACTTAACTGCGTTGTAGAGGTGTTTTTTGTCTAAAACGTATGCAATTCTTACCTGATTTTTTACACTGTTGTTGGCATAAAAACCGGAGGCTGGAGCAAGCATGACCGTTTGACCTTCCATTTCAAACCTCTCCAGTAACCATTGGCAAAAATGATCAGCGTCATCTATGGGTAGTTCAGCTATACAATAAAATGCCCCTTGAGGTTTTGGACATTTCACTCCCGGTATTTTATTTAACCCATCTACAATGATATCTCTTCTTTCCACATATTCAGCCGATACATCATCAAAATAACTAGTAGGGGTTTTAAGAGCAGCTTCACCTGCAATTTGGCCTAGTGTTGGAGGACTCAATCTAGCTTGACCAAATTTAAGAGCCATTTCCATAAATTGATGATTTTTACTTATTAGTGCGCCAATTCTGGCACCACACATGGAGTAACGTTTGGATACGGAATCCACCAAAACTACATTTTGCTCAATCCCTTTTAGTTCTAATGCAGAAGTGTGTGTAGCTCCGTCATAACAGAACTCTCTGTAAACTTCATCAGCAAATAGAAAAAGATCTTTTTCTTGAACGATTTTTCTAAGAGAATCCAACTCTTCTTTTGAATATAAATAACCTGTGGGATTACCTGGATTACATATTAATATTCCCTTTGTATTAGCGGTTATTTTTTCTTCAAATGCAGAAATTGGAGGTAGGGCAAACCCATTATCAATGGATGCTGTTACCGGAATTACTTTAATTCCACATGTGGTAGCGAAACCATTGTAATTAGCATAAAATGGTTCAGGAATGATAATTTCATCACCAGGTTCAAAGCAACATTGAAATGCAAAAATAAGGGCTTCTGAACCTCCAGTAGTAATCATGATTTCTTTTTCTGCGTCCAGATTAACACCTAGTTTTTGGTAATAGTTAGCTAGCCCTTTTCGGTATGAACTAAACCCTGCACTATGACTGTATTCAATCACATTAAGATTGAGATTCTTTAATTCGTCTAACACTACTTTAGGTGTTGCGATATCTGGTTGTCCTATATTCAAATGATGAACAATGGTTCCTTTTTCTTTTGCTTTTTCAGCAAATGGAACTAGTTTACGAATTGGCGATGCAGGCATCGCATGAGATTTTGCAGAAAGTTGTGGCATAATTTTATTTGTTAAATTCTTTTAATGCTGCATCCAGTATTTCTAGTTTCTGGATTTTTAATTTCTTCACCTTTTGCTAATGACTCTAGTGCATCCTTCAACCATTCTTCTTTGACTTCTTTTTTTGAGCCACAGTTATCATCAATAGCTCCCTTGTATACTAAATTCATGGTATTATTCAATAAAAAAACGTGAGGAGTAGTAGAAGCCCCAAATGCATCTGCTAGTTGATGATTTTTATCTAAAAGGTAGGGTGAGTCATATTTTTCATTGGTACTGTGTTTTTGCATATCAGCATAAGAATCTCCCATATTTCTTTTTGCTTCATTACTATTTACTAGAACCATACCTATCTCTTGTTTTTTACAAAATTCATACAAGTCATTATACCTGTTCTCCCATCCATCCATGGACTTGTTCCCTATGACAAATGGACATGTATTGCAACTAAAAATAACCAACAATCCATTTTTTTGTTTTAAATCATTAAGCGAGAATTCGTTTCCGGATACTTCTCTCATATTATAATCTGTGAGTGGAGCTTTTGCTCCTATCTTAATGGATTCTATCTTAGGATTGGGTGTTAAACTCATAAGAAATAAACCCATAATGAAGAGCGAAAATATTTTTTTCATTTTGATATAATTTTTTACAAATTTAAATGAATACAGAATAGAAAGTTCAAAATGATAACGTAAAATTTTTGACATTTATAAAGTATATTATTAATAACTTAAATGTGAAGAAATTAACATAGGTTAAATTTTATTAAAGACATAAATTATAGTTTTAATTGGTTTTATGAAAGAGCTATTTGATTTTATATCCAGAAGAATACCTCTGAATGATGAGATTAGAGATTTTACACAATCCATTTCTAAAGTAAAAGAAATAAAAAAGGGGGATAAGCTCATAACTGAAGGCCAATATGTAAATAAAACTTACTTCGTAGTGGATGGGTGCTTAAGGTCATATGTATATGATATAAAAGGTAAGGAACACACCCTTCAATTTGCATTAAAAGATCATTGGATCAGTGATTACATGGCTATCTTTAGTAAACAAAAATCCACACTAATTATTGAAAGCATTTCCGATTCTATTGTCATTGAAGCGTCCATAACCGAAGGTATAGATAATATATGTGAAAAATATCCTGCTCTGGAATTCTTACACCGAAAAAGCTTGGAACACTACATTGTGAATCTACAAAAGCGAATTTTAGATCAATTACAATTACCCGCTTTGGAAAGATATAAGCTGTTATTAAAAAAATATAAGCACATTGAAGAGTACGCACTTAATTATCACATTGCTTCTTATCTTGGGATTACTCAACAAAGTTTAAGTCGTATACGAGCAGAGACCAGAAGTTTATAAATCATTTTATGAGCAGAAAATATTTATTATTGTTTTAAATCTTAAAGTAATTATGATATCAGAAGTGATAAAAATTGATTTGGAATGAAAAATTTTCTGTATACAGTATGTTTTTTTCTATTCTTTTTTATTTCATGTACAAAAATTGATAATTGTGTATCAAGCTCTACTAATCAAAGTAGTATTTGTATAGATTCTACACTCATTATCGATAATGGTGTATGTACTGAAGAATATGATCCAGTTTGCGGATGTGATGGTGTTACATACAGTAATTCATGTCATGCCACTATTTTTGGTGGAGTAACCAGCTACGTAGATGGCGAATGTTGTGATTGAGCTTCCTATGAATTTATGATTGGTTAAACAATAAATTTTTCCCCTTTATCTGCCATTGATTTTAATAGTGGTCTTGGATTAAATTTCGGCCCGTGAATGGAGGAGTAGTGTTCCATTCTATTTACCACATGATCAAGTCCTAACAAGTTCATATAGCTAAAAGGGCCTCCTGACCAGGGTAGAAAACCAACTCCAAAAACACCTCCAATATCTCCATCCTTAGGGTTTTGAAGTATGTTATCTTCCAAGCACCAAACGGCCTCATTTAAAAGCATTAACATGGTACGTTCTTCTATTTCTTTACGATCTATTTTTTTAGGGGATGGATTTCCAAAATGTTGATATGCGTCCTGGTTTGGGGAAGTTTTTCTGAGTCTTCCCTTTTTCATGGCATAATTATAAAATCCTTTTTTAGCTTTTCTTCCGTGTAATCCGGCCTCAAACATCTTAGGCATAGAATAGTTAATTTTAAACCCTTCTCTACCTTTTAAAAGCTGAGCCATATTGCCGCTCATGACATGAGCTCCTACATCAATTCCTACTTCATCTAGAAGAGTTATGGGTCCTATTGGCATTCCAAGTGATGTTAAGGCACCATCGATATCTTCAATTCTTACCCCTTCTTCAATCATCAGCAGTCCTTCAATCAAGTAAGGGCATAAGATTCTATTGACATAAAAACCAGGCATATCATTTACTACTATACAGGTTTTGCCTTGTCTTTTGCCAATTTCATAACAAGTAGCTAATGTTTCTTCTGAAGTTTGATCTGTTTTTATGATCTCTAACAAAGGCATTTTGGGCACAGGCGAGAAATAATGCATACCAATTACATTTTCTGGTTTTTTAGCTGCTTTTGACATTTCTGTCAATGGTAATGATGAGGTGTTGGAAGCGAAAATGAAATCCTCATGGCAAACGGTTTCTAACTCTTTAATGACTTTTTGTTTGATTTCCATATTCTCAACAATGGCTTCAATTACTACATCAACTCCCTGAAATCCCTTAAAGTCAGTTTGTCCTACAGCACGTTGTACAATGGTTTTAGCTTCTGTATCTTTTAGTTGTTTTCTTTTTAATTTTCGTTTCAATCCTTTCCAAATAGTACTTTTAGAAGACTGTATCATATCTTCACTTAAATCTTTCAGTATTACGTCCATACCATTATTAACAGATACGTCTGTAATTCCTCCTCCCATAAATCCAGCTCCTAAAACAGCTATACGATCTGTATTTTTTGGTTTGACGTTATAAGGATTCTTCTTTTTTTCTGTAGTGGTAAAAAATAGATTTCTCAATGCTTTGGATACATCAGATAACATTAATTCTTCAAAAAGAACTACTTCTTTCTCGTATCCATTTTTCAGTCCTTTTTTTAATCCTGCTTCTACACATTCTATAATGGCAATGGGTGCTGGGTAATTTCCTTTGGTTGCTTTCAGTGTTTTTTTACGAGCTTGACTAAATACAACTCCTCTGCCCAAAGACGAATCAAGTAATTTTTCAACTAGTGATTTTTTTATGGGTTTACGTTGAAATTTACCATTATTCATTTTGGACACAAGTGTTTTTGCAGCACGATGTAATTTGGAGTGATGAACTACCTCGTCAACTAATCCCATTTTTTTAGCAGGATACGCGAATACATTCTTTCCAGTTAGCATGATATCCAACGATTTTGCTAAACCCACTAGTCTTGGTAATCTTTGCGTACCACCAGCACCAGGAAGTAAGCCTAATTTAACTTCTGGTAATGCCATTTTTGTTTTGGTATCGTCAGTGCAAATTCTAGCATGACAAGCCAATGAAATTTCAGTCCCTAAACCGTAACATGTTCCGTGAATAGCCGCTACAATGGGTTTTTTAGAATCTTGGATAGCTTGAAGCATAGCATGGCCTTTTCTACTGGTTGGTTGAAAATCACCTACTTTTTCTCCTTTGAAAGATTTGATGTCTGCTCCTGCAATAAAATCTTTTTTGGCACTTATTAAAATGGCACCTTGGATTTGATTGTTTTGATTTACTTCATTGAATACTTCCTCAAAATCACCAATCAGAGTAGGTGAAACAATATTCATTTTATCATTTTTGGAATCAATCCATATGGTAGCTATTCCATTTTCAATTTCTAATCTAAAAAAGTCGTTATTCATTATCCTTCGTATTTTTTAATAATCATAGCATGTCCATGTGCACCTGCTGCGCATGCAGATAACATAGCGTATTGACCATTTTCTTCAATTAATCGGTTTGCAGCTGTGGTTAACAATCTAGCTCCCGTTGCGCCAAATGGGTGTCCTATAGAAAGTGAGCCTCCCCATTTATTAACCTTATTGATATCTATTTCACCCACTGGCTTTTCTTTCTGTAATTCTATTTTACAGAATTCATCATCTGCAAGGCATTTTATGTTGGTTAAAACTTGACCTGCAAAAGCTTCATGAATTTCGAACACATCTATGTCATTTAATGATAGTTTAGTTTGATCTAACACTTTACTCATGGCATAAGCTGGACCTAGCAGTAACTCATCTTCCAGTCTCTGCCCTGTAAAACAATAGTCTACAATTTCTGCTTTTGGTGTAAATCCAAGTTTTTTAGCTTTAGATTCAGTCATAATTAAACAAACTGCACTTCCGTCCGTTAAGAAAGAAGAATTTGCCGCTGTTAGGGTTCCATGTTTTTTATCAAAAGCTGGTTTTAACTTTGTTAGTTTCTCAATGGGAGTGCCGCTTCTGATTCCATTATCTTTTTTGATCATCTTAAAGTCAGGTTCAATTTCAACTGGGACTACCTCTTTTTGGTGATGACCAGCTTCCCAGGCTTTCTCGGCATTATCATGTGATCGTTTAGCAAATAAATCTTGGTCTTTTCTAGACACGTTGTGCTTAGCTACCATGATATCGCAATCTTGACCCATAGTTTTACTAGTGGTAAATTCTGTGATTGCGGGAATTTCAGGTAAAAAATCCTTTAGTTTAAATCCAAGGACAAATTTGATCATGTCTCCAGTTGATCTGATTTTATTTCCTTTCATCAATTTTGTACGCATATGCTTTTTGTATCCAATAGGTGTTTCTGAGGCGCTGTCAGCTCCACCAGCAATGACCACCTGGGCCTGACCAGTAGCAATTTCTCCAATAGCAGCTGCTATGGCTCTGTTTGCAGAAATACATGCTTGTGTTACGGTGTGACAAGGAGTTTTATGGGAAATTCCAGCAGTAAGTGCTGATTCTCTAGCTAGATTGCTTGTTTTAAGGGTGTGAATCACACAGCCCATAACTACGCTATCCACTTCCTTAGGGTCTATACCCGTTTTAGAAATAAGCCCCTTGATAGCTAATTGTCCTAATTCATAGGTCATGGTGTTTAAAAATTCTGTCTCAGATCTAAGAAAAGGAGTTCTACATCCATCTATTAATACAATTTTATCTTTCATTTTGTTTTACTATGCGTGCATAGTAAAGAAACACAAATTATCTAATTCATGCACTATTATTCCCTGTTTTTTTAAATTACATTATTTATTAGTCCTTTTTTCAATGCAGTGTGAATTAATTTTTACATATTTATTGCTTGGATAATTATGAAAAAATAGCTGAAGGGGTTGTTGTAAACAGAATTCGTTCTTCTTGGATTGAGTTATACAAACTATACAATGATCAAGCTGCAGAGAAAGGTGTAAGTCTATCTATGGCATTTGTTCTGTTGACAATCAATGAAAACTTCGGTACTCCTGTCACCAAAATTGCACCTAGGATGAGCATGGAGCCAAATAGTTTGTCCCGAATTTTAAAAGCAATGGAGAAAAAAGGGGCTATCTATAAGCGAAAAGATAAATCTGATAAACGAAAAGTATATATATGTCTTACAGATTATGGCTTGGAGCTTAGGGATTTGGCTGCACAACGCTTGTTTTCATTTGAAAAAGCAATTCATGAAAATGTGGACTCCAAAGACATAGAGGCTTTTTTCAGGGTTATGAATAAAATACCTTTTGTTGTAGATGTTATAAAGAACAAAGTGTAATTACCAATTATATTCCTTGTTTTCTACTAAATTTTCTGCAATAGATCTTCTAATTTTTGTTGGATTCAAATGGGGTTGAGGAGTTAGTAGTTTAATATAATATCGTAGTGTTTTGTTTTTGGTATCTGGTAAGCTATCTACAATGGTATTAGCGCAATGAACAATTTTTATATTCGCTTCATAAAGTTGTAGAGCTAACACATTTTCCTTTTGCTGTATTGTTCCATTAGATCCTTTTTGTTCCTTGAGTTTATGAACTCTTAGATACACAGATTCAGCTACGTACGTTTCGGTAAGTATATCTGATAGATTCATAATAATCTCTTGTTCGTTTTCTAGTTCCATTCCAAATGCGTCAAATGCATACTTTGAAAGAATTAAAAATAAATGCTTATAGTTTTCAATTACTTTTTCAGATGTTAGTTTTTGCATCCTCAAAAACCTTTTCAATAGCGTAATAGGGATTTTTTTACCTGCTTCCTTTAGGTTCAGTTCCTTTGTTTTAAAGGCTCTTTTCATTAGCTCAGCAAAGGCTAGCATCCTATTGATTTCGTTGGTCCCTTCATATATTCGCGTAATTCTGGCATCTCTATAGCCCATTTCAACTCCAGTTTCTGCACTGTATCCCATTCCGCCATGAATTTGCAATGACTCATCTACGCAATAATCAAGTACTTCTGTGCTATATACTTTCATCATGGCACATTCTATAGCAAACTCTCTAAGGGCTTCTAACTTTACTTCATTTTCAGATTTCCCTTCTTTTTTAAGTTCCGATTCTTTCGAATCAATATTTTTTCCTGTTCGATATATGGCTGATTCAGCTGCAAATATTTTTCTGGCCATTTCACCCATCTTGTGCTTCATAGCAGCAAACTCAGCAATACTTTTTCCAAATTGTTTTCTTTCAATCCCATATGTAATGGCCTTATTAAGGGAAAATTTGGCACCTCCAATGGATCCAGCAGCTAATTTGATTCTTCCCGAGTTAAGGATGTTTAAAGCAATTTTAAATCCGCCTTCACGTTCTCCTAAGAGGTTCTCCAACGGAACAGGGCAGTCATTAAAAAATACTTGTCTTGTAGAAGATCCTTTAATACCTAATTTTTTTTCTTCTTCGCCAAGTGTAATTCCCCCAAAAGATTTTTCTACTATAAATGCGGAAAGATTTTTATCATTTTCAATTTTGGCGAATACCACAAATAAATCTGCAAAACCGGCATTGGTAATCCACATTTTCTGACCATTAATCAAAAAACGATTATTTGCCTCATCCAGCGTTGCTTTTGTTTTTCCCGAGTTGGCATCCGATCCTGCGCTCGGCTCAGTTAGCGCATACGCTGCTTTCATTTCTGCAGTGGCGATTTTTGGCAAATATTTTTTCTTTTGTTCCTCATTTCCATAATAAACTATCGGTAAAGATCCAATAGAAACATGGGCACCAAGTGTGGTTGCAAATGAAAAACCCCAAGACATCGCTTCCGTAAATAAAAGACCCGAATTAAAGTCCAAGTTTGTTCCTCCGTAGGTTTCATTTATGTGAAGTCCACATAGTCCTAATTCAGCACTTTTATCAAGTAAATTCGAAATAAACGAAAGGTCTTTGGAAGCATCTGGTTCTTCGGGAAGACCATGTAATTCTTTCTTTAAAAAATCCTGAACCATATCTTTTAACATGATCTGTTCTTCGTTCCATTCTTCAGGAATAAAAATAGATAATGGATTAGTTTTATGAATTAAAAAATCTCCGCCTTTAATTTTCATTTTATTTTAGTGTTTAATATGATGTAAACATACAAATTATATGCATGCATTGAAAACATATTCAGAACTAAAACAATTGTTTATGAAAAAAGTAGCTAATCACTATTCTTTTCGTGAGCAAGAACAATTGTTTTTTTGGGTTTTGTATCATCTGACCAAGTGGTCTAAAGTGGATTTTTCCATGCATAGAAATAATTTAGTGAAAGAACATTATTTTGAAAGATGTCTTTCCATTATTGAGCAACTCAATTTAGGAAAACCTATTCAACATATTTTAGGATTTACCTCTTTTTATGAATTGGATTTAAAAGTTAATAATAATACTTTGATACCAAGACCAGAGACAGAAGAATTGGTATCCTATGTGCTAGAAGACATAAATCCTAAAGATGTATTCAATGTGATTGATATAGGAACAGGGTCAGGTTGCATTGCTTTAGCCCTAAAACAGCAAAGAGAATTTATAAATATTATTGGAGTAGATGTTTCCGATGAAGCTTTAGAAGTGGCAAAGTTCAATGCTGAAAAGTTGAAGTTGGATATTCGATATATAATGGATGATATTACTCGACCAAATAAAAAATATCCTCAATTGGATTATGTTATCAGTAACCCACCTTACATTCCTCAATCTGAGTTAAATTCAATCTCAACTGTAGTAAGAAATCATGAACCCCATTTAGCTTTATTTGTACATGACAATGATCCCTTATTTTTTTATAAATCTATTTTAGCATTTTGTCATTTAAAGCTCAAAAATCGTGGTAAAATATTCTTTGAAATTCATGAGGATTTTGGTGATGAAATGGTAAATTTGATAAGTGATAATCACTATTCTAACATTGAATTAAAAAAAGATTTACAAGGTAAAAATAGGTTTATAAAAGCTATTAAGTTTGAGTAAAAATCCCAAAGAAAGAATTAAAGAGTTACGTACTTTACTACATCACTACAATGTGGAGTATTATGTTCACAGTCGTTCCTTAATCAGCGATTTTGAATTCGATCATTTAATGAAAGAATTAGAAGAGTTAGAGGAAAAATATCCAGTATTCTATGATGAGAATTCTCCATCAAAAAGAGTTGGGGGAGAAGTTACCAAATCTTTTCAAAGTCATGCTCACGAATATCCTATGCTATCTTTATCAAATAGCTATTCTAAGCAAGATGTAATTGATTTTGATCTACGTGTAAAAAAAGTGATTGACGTTCCTTTTGAATATATATGTGAATTGAAATATGATGGGGTAGCTATTAGTCTAATTTATGAAGATGGAGAGTTAATAAGAGCCGTTACTAGAGGAGATGGAACAACAGGAGAAGTAGTAACCAATAACATCAGAACAATTTCTTCGATTCCTCTAAAATTAATTGGTGATTTCCCCAAAAAAATTGAAGTAAGAGGAGAAGTGATCTTTCCCAATCCTGCTTTTAACAAACTTAATAAACAAAGACATGCAGAAGGCTTACCTATGTTTGCTAACCCTAGAAATACTGCTTCTGGTTCACTTAAGCTACAAGATTCTGCTGAAGTAGCTAAACGAAAGTTAGATTGTTTTTTGTATGCTGCATTTTTAAATGATTCCAACTTCAATAGTGCTTTTGATCAATACGGGTATTTGGAAAAACTAGGTTTTAAAACCCCTCAATCTACAGAAAGATTCATTGAAAAATCAAATTCCATCGATCATATAATGGATTTTATTAATTATTGGGAAAAAGAAAGAGAAAATTTAGATTTTGAAATTGATGGTATTGTGATTAAGGTGAATAAACTTGAATTTCAACTCCAAATTGGAAATACGGCTAAATCCCCAAGATGGGCTATAGCGTATAAGTACAAAGCAAAACAGGTTTCTACTATTTTGAAAAACATCACTTTCCAGGTGGGAAGAACGGGTGCAATCACACCTGTTGCTCAATTAAAACCAGTGGAAATAAGTGGGTCCGTTGTTAAGAGAGCAAGCGTTCACAATGAAGATCAAATCAAGAAACTAGATCTAAGGTTAGGTGATCAAGTTTTTGTTGAAAAAGGGGGAGAAATTATACCAAAAGTAACTGGTGTATTACTGGAAAAAAGAAGTAAATCTAGTCAGCCATTCAACTTTATTAAGCACTGTCCAGAATGCAATAGTGAACTAATAAGAGACGAAGGTGAAGCCCAACATTACTGTCCTAATAGGGATGGATGCCCTCCACAAATTAAAGGTAAGATGATTCACTTTATTGGTCGCAAGCAGATGAACATAGATGGAATAGGAAGTGAAACAATAGATTTATTATACAGTGAGGGGTTAGTTAAAAATATAGCTGACCTTTATGAATTAAAAAAGACGGATATATTGCCTTTAGAAAGGATGGCAGAAAAATCGGCAGATAATATTATAAAAGGAATAGAAGAGTCTAAGAAAACCCCATTTCATAAACTGCTCTTTGCATTAGGGATTAGATATGTGGGTGAAACTGTGGCGAAAAAATTAGTAACTCATTACATGAGTATGGATGCTCTTTTAAAAACCAATCAAGAAGAGCTAGAAAGTGTAGATGAAATTGGTGATAAAATAGCTGTTTCTGTATTAGAATTTATTCAAAACGAAAATAATATCAAACTCATTAATAGATTAAAGGAGTACGGATTAAATATGGAAGTATCTAGAAAGGAGCTAGAGCAATCCTCCAATCTGTTACAAGGCAAAAAGATTGTTGTTTCTGGAAAATTTAATGTTTATTCACGAGATGAAATCAAAGACATAATTACATTAAATGGAGGCCAAATAGTGTCTTCTGTTAGTGCACAAACAAATCTTATAGTAGCTGGAGATAATATGGGACCATCTAAGTTAGCAAAGGCTAAAAGCTTAGATATTGAAATCTTAACGGAACCAGAATTCTTAACACAATTAGGTCTTGATCAAAATTCATCAACAGAAAACTCAACTGGTCAAGTCTCCCTATTCTAATGGTTTTACTATTTTTATGATAGTTATTAGTGTTCATGAAACCTTCATTTACTAGATTCAAATATTATTGGGGAGAACGTGTAATTTCAAAGCACATCAAAAAGGAGTCAAATAGAACAATGAGGTCTTGTAATATTGAGGATGCTAGATCTGTTGGCATGTTATGTGAAATTAAAAAAAAGGAAGATTATCACGCATTGGTTGAAATTATAGACTTTTTAAATAAAGAATATTCAATAAAAAACCTTAAAATTTTAGCTTTTTATCCCTTCAAAGACGAACCGTTTTTTTTGAAGAGCAGATTAGGACTAGATTTTTTCTCCTTAAACGAACTAAATTATTATGGATTCCCAAATAATAGTATCGTTCGAAATTTCATGAATGAATCCTTTGATATACTAATTGATTTAACACAAAGGCGTATAGTTCCGTTGCGCCTCGTATTGCTTTTTTCCAAGTCTTCCTTTAAAGTGGGTAGCTTCTCTGATGAAAAAAAGCCTTTTTATGATTTGATGATTGAAACAGATCCGTCTGATTATAAAGAATACGTAACTCAAGTCACCAGTTACTTGAAAATTTTTGATAAAAATGATTAAATCATCTACTAAAAACATCATTCTAATTGGCATGATGGGTAGTGGAAAATCAACTACAGCAAAAAAAATTGCAGAACAAACATTTTTAACTCATTTAGATACTGATGAATTGATTTCTGCTTCTCATCAAAAATCCATCCAGGACATTTTTGATGCCTTTGGTGAAAAACAATTTAGAGACATGGAACATAAGGTGGCTAAAAATTTACCTAAAGAAAATCATGTAATAAGTACAGGAGGTGGTATGCCCTGTTATCATGAAAACATGGATGTTCTAAATAAAAATGGGATTACGTTTTATTTAAGTTCACCTGTAGATCTGTTGTTTAGTAGACTGAAAAACAAAAAAAATCGTCCCCTATTTAAAAATCAACTAGATCAACTTGAGTTATTTTTAAATGAAAGATTAGTCTATTATGAAAAAGCACATGTGACAATAGATATTTCGGATAAGAATGTGGATCAAGTTGCTTTAGAAATTTTAGATTTTGTCAATTTGTGATACCTTCTAAGTGCATCAAGAAAGCATAATCCAGTGCAATCTCTTTTAGATACTCAAATCTTCCAGATGCGCCTCCATGTCCAGCACTCATATTTGTTTTTAATAATAATAATCGATCATCTGTTTTAAGCTCTCTAAGTTTTGCCACCCATTTAGCAGGTTCCCAATATTGCACTTGAGAGTCATGTAACCCAGTAGTTACCAATAAATTAGGGTAATCTTTTTTATCGATGTTATCATATGGTGAATAGGATTTCATATAATGGTAATATTCTTCATTATTTGGGTTGCCCCATTCATCATATTCTCCTGTTGTCAGTGGTATGGATTCATCTAGCATAGTGGTGACTACATCCACAAAGGGTACATGGGCTATTACTCCATTGTATAGATCCGGTTCTATGTTGATCACTGCTCCCATCAGTAACCCTCCAGCGCTTCCTCCGGCAGCATATAGATTTTTTGATGAGCAATATCCTTCCTCAATGAGAGATTTGCTACAGTCAATAAAGTCATAGAAGGTATTTTTTTTCTTTAGTAACTTTCCATTTTCGTACCAGGATCTTCCCATTTCTTCCCCACCTCTGATATGTGCAATAGCAAAAACAAATCCTCTGTCAAGTAAGCTCAATCTATTACTACTAAATGTGGCGTCCATGCTGTATCCGTAAGATCCATATGCGTATAGCAGGGTGGGATTACTTCTGTCAAGAGTTACACCTCTTTTGTGTACTAATGATACAGGTACTTTAGTTCCATCACGAACTTCTACCCAAAGTCTTTTTGATATATAATCAGCTTCATTGTATTCACCTAAAACCTCCCTTACTTTAAGTGTACTGGTTTCATTTGTTTCTAAGTCGTACTCATAAACCGATCCTGGGTTAATGAGGGAAGTATAAAAAAAGCGAAGTTTTTTGGACTCTAAATTGATATTTGTGGTTGTTTGGACAACATAGGTTGGTTCTTTAAATGGAATTAAATGGGTTTTTAGGGAGTCTAGATCAACTACTTTTAAGTTCACAAGCCCATTAGATCTTTCCGAAACTACCATATGACTGTTAAACATATCTATACCTTCTATAAGAGTATCATTAGACCCTTTAATCACTGTTTCCCAATTACTTTTTTTTGTATGGTTAGAATTGCAAAATTTGATCGAAAAATTTTTATGGTCCTGATTGGTAAGAATATAGAAACCCTTTGGGTGATGATATAAGCTATATTCAAGTCCTCTTTCTCTTTTTTGAAATAGGACAGGCTTGCTAAATGGCTTTTCTGCATCAATTAATCGATATTCGTCACTTAGGGTGCTTGAAGAGTTAATGATAATGTATTTTTCGGACTTAGATTTATACACATAACAACTGAACGTTTCATCTTTTTCTTCATAAATTAACACGTCTTTATGTTGTTCTGTTCCTAGTCGGTGTGCATAGATTTGATATGATCTAAGTGTTTCTTTATCCTGTACTGCATAAAAAATGGTTTCGTCATCAGCCCAAGTAACTGATCCAGTTGTATTTTCTAATACTTCTTTAAAATGTTTTCCAGTTTCTAAATTTTTAATTTTAATCTGATAGATCCTTCTAGAAAGCGTATCCATACTATATGCCATCAGTTTATTGTTTTTAGAAATGTCATAATCTCCAAAATCAAAATAGTCATAATGATCAGCTAATAAATTACAGTCTATTAAAAGTTCATCTGAAGTACTTCCAATCTTTTTTCTCCAATATTTGGGATATTCTTTTCCTTTTTTAAATTCTCTCCAATAGGTATATCCATGCCACTCATATGGGACACTGGAGTCGTCTTTTTTAATTCTACTCTTTAGTTCTTTATACAGGTCCTTCTGCAGTTTTTCTGTACCCCTTAGTGCATATAAAGTATATTCATTTTCATCTTTAAGATATTCGATTACTTTTGGGTTTTCACGGTCATTTAACCAGTAGTAATTATCTATACGTTCGTCATTATGAATCGTTAGGGTATGTGGTTGCTTATCGCACGTTGGTGGTAATGTCAATTCATTCATATTTTGAGTGCATGAAGTAAAAATCAATGATAATATTATAATTGTTGATCTCACATCAACTAATATAACACAATCGAGAAAATGGCAAGTCCAATTATCAATTTATAACAAGTGTTTATGAGCTGATAATTTTTAGCATTTCTAGCATGATGTAATAGGTAAATGTTAAAGCTGATTACAATAAGCGAAATGACAAAATAAATAGAGAAAGTGTTTTTAATAATTATTGGAAGCAAGGAAAGGATAGCTAGAATTGAGCTTAGCATCATGAAGAATATAATGTACTTTGAATTCTTAATGCCCAATACGATAGGTATACTTCTTTCACCCACAATTAAATCTCCTTTCAAAGAAATCATTTTTTTTACTATTTCTCTTGTTAGATCAACGGTGAAAATATACATAGAGAAAATGATCAATGTCTTGTCAATTTTAAGATTTAGTAAGCACAATCCTATGAAAAAACTGATCATTAAAAGTGATGCACTTATTTCGCCTAGTAAAGGTTTTTTTCTCAGTTTGTGAGAGTAAAACCATAATGAAAAGTTTAACAATATGATAAAAATCAACATTCTAAAATTGATAAAATAGGAGATGAAAATGCTTGTTAAAAAGCAAAAAATGTACAGATTAAGACAGCTTTTTTTACTTACAACTCTATTGAAATATGTTTTTTGAGGTTGATTAATCATGTCCTTTTCAAAATCATAAAACGCGTTTATTAGATAACCGGCCATTATGCTTAAGACAATTGCTGCTACATAAAGATGTGTGTCAAGACTTTGGAGTGTGATGAAAAATCGTTTAGAGGTGTTAAACATAAACAACTGAACAAAGTATAAGCTTATAATGACTAAGGTGATATTATACCATCTTACGATAGATAGTAATCCCAATAATTTTATGATTACAGGTTTGTTTTCTGATTGGTTTGGTATAGATTTAGAATCTATGGATGACATCTAATTGATAATCGCTCAATTTTTCTTGAGCTACTTCAAGATTTTCAGTAAAACCTAAAATATATCCTCCGCCACCAGATCCACATAATTTTAAGTAGTATGCATTACTTTCAATTCCATCTTTCCAAAGCTTTCTGTAGAGCTTGGGAATCATGGGCTGGAAATGATCGTAAAGTACTTTTGAAAGAGATTTAACATTACTTAAAAGGGATTTTCCTTCATTTTTTAAGAATGCTTCAATACTAGCATCATTATACTTTTTAAACTTATTCTTGAGCATTTTTCTGAAACCTTCTTGTTTACATTTTTCTAAGAAATGTTGTACCAATGGTTGGGTGTTACCAGCTTGCCCCGTATTTAATAAGAAAATAGCGCCATTTCCGTCTGCAGATGCAGGAATACCAACCGTACCAATTTCATTTTTAGATTTTATAAGTACAGGAAGTTTTAAATAACAAATCAATGGATCTAGACCAGAGCTTGTACCATGATAGAAGCTTTCTAACTTACTAAATGTATTTTTGAGTTCTAGTATGTTTTCATTTGAAATTTGGCTTTCAGCATCAATCTTTTTTTCAACACAATAACGATCGTAAATAGCTGCCACAATTGCACCAGAACTACCTATTCCAAATCCTTGGGGTATAGAAGAATCAAAATGTAGGCCGTTGTCAAGATCAGACTTTAACTGATTCAGGTCTAAATTACATGGAAGCTCATTTTTATTTTGAAGTATTAGTAAGTGATTGTAGAAATCAATTAATAACAGATTAGAATTTTTAGATTCTTCGGTATTATTTTCAAAAAGAAATTTGCCATTATAGTCGGTATATGGTATGGATAGGCCCATGGAATCTTGTATAATTCCATATTCTCCAAAAAGGAGGATTTTACCATAATATAACGACTCTTTAATCATAGTATTCATTTAATACTTTCGCTCCTTTTCCTACTTCATCACAAATATACTGCTGATTTTCACAATAAACAATTAATTCTTGCCTAATAAAATCAAGTACTTCTTGTGTAAAACGTTTTGGATACAGGACATGTAGATTAGCTCCTGCATCTAGTGTAAAACATAATGGGAGTTTTGTTTCCTCTCTAAATTCCCATATTTTATTAATGCTTGATAATGTTCCTTCCTTCATAAGTACAAAATAAGGTTTTGAAGTCATCATCATCCCATGTAGTGTTAGGGCTTCGTGTTCTGTTTTAGAAATAAATTCATCAAGATTACCTGATTTTAGAATATCTATCATGGATATGATATTTTCCTGTGCTTGTGTAAATCGTTGCTTAGCAAAAGGGTGATTAGTCATTAAATTATGCCCTACTGTTGAACTTACTTTCTTTTGTCCTTTATCTATTAATAGAATAGTATCCTGATAATCTCTAAATACATCATGTATTTCATGATGTTCGATAGCATATAAATCAGACGTCTTATTAAGCTTATCATGCTTGCCCCATATCGCAAGAGGACCAAATAAAGATCTACAAGCACTTCCAGAACCCAACCTACTTAAAAAAGAAGCTTTTGTCATAGCCTCTTTTTCGCTGATATTTGAAATCTGCTTTTCTAATTGCACCACGGCATAAGCTAGCGCGCTAAATCCAGATGCTGAAGAAGCAATACCACTACTGTGCGGAAAAGTATTAAGAGTATCAATTTGAAGATTGTAATTAAAGATGTAAGGTGAGTAGTCCTTAATTCTTTTGAAGAATTGCTCAATTTTAGGCAAAAAATCTAGATTTTTTTCACCCTCAACAGATAAATTGATTTGAAATTCTTTTGACTTTTCGAATGATACACTAGTTTGAGTGTAACAATTTTTTAATGTAAAACTTATGGAAGAATTAGCCGGTATTTGAACGGGTTTCTTACCCCAGTATTTTACCAAGGCAATGTTGGATGGACTTTGCACAGATATGGATCCCTTATCAATTTTATTTCCATTTGACTGATATAAAAATGTTTTTTCTGTCATTTTTTAATCATATTATTAAATGTAATTACGGTATTATATCCCCTTTGTTCAAAATAGAAACTATTTTTTCTGGTAGCGAGAATAAAATCTCCACCCCATGCACCAAGTGATTTTATGGCACCGGGGTAGTCTCTAAATAATTTTTGTTTTATAGGAGTTTTGTGTAGAAGTTTACCCATAATATTTTCGTGCTCATTAATAGAGTTTTCAAACTCGTTTAAATCCTCACATGCAATAATAGAATCTGTAAGTTGATTTATTTCAAAAATATCTTTATCTAAAATAGTACTGTCCATGAATCGATTCACTTCAGCTTCACTGTTTTGTTTATTATTCAAGTAAATAAATTGAATTTCATCTTTAAATATGGGATTCCAGTCTACATTTTGATAGATGGGTTGTTTATGTTTTCCTAACTTATACGTAATAGGGTTGTTCGTTCCAGCACAAACGATGTCGTATCCACTACCGTTTGAGGTGTGAAAGTGTAATTTTAACGGATCTATTTCAAAAATAGAAGCTATGGACCATATCAGAGTTGAACTAGATCCCAGTCCCCAGTCTTTATTAAAGTCTAATTTGGTTGTAATTCTCCCACAAAGCTGATCTTTGATAGCAGCTAATTCGCTAGCACTAACTAACACGTTATAAATAAATCTTGCCTTTTCATTATTGCTACTACGAACTACGTTTGAATTTTTCAAATCGAAGGTGGCTGAAAACCAAACTAGATTGTTTTCATCTAAGCTTTCCCAATATAAAAGGGGGTCATTTTCATTTTTTTCAAATGTTAATGACTGACCATAATTGGTTGGAATTGCTAACCCATTTGCACCTTTTAAAATAAGATACTCACCTGTTATAAGTAATTTACCGTTAGCTTTAAATGATTTCAATGATTGTTTTTCACTAATGATGTATTTTTGACTCCTCTTAATTTACAGAATTCATCTACTACATCTCTGTGAGAAACTACTTTGTCTTTGAAATGAAATTTTATTTTTTCTCGTTCCTCATTTGTGGCTCCTAACTGATTTAAAATATTCAAAAGATGCATTTTCATATGACCTTTTTGTATTCCTGTAGTCACCAAAGATCGTACAGCTCCAAAATTTTGGGCTAAACCAACAGCAGCAATTATCTTCATCAAGTCTTGAGCATTTGGGTTCCCAAGTAATTGGTGTGAAAATTTAACCATAGGATGTAAAGCAGTCAAACCACCAATAGTTCCAACTGCAATTGGAATTTCAATCCAAAAACGAAATAGATTATCTTTAATTTCAACATGAGTTAAACTTCTATATTGACCTGATTTTGCTGCGTAGGTGTGACCACATGCTTCAATCGCTCTAAAATCATTTCCTGTAGCTATAACAACAGCATCAATCCCGTTAAAAATGCCTTTATTGTGCGTAGTCGCCCTGTATGGCTCAATATTGGCTACATGAATTGCTTGTTCAAACTTTTTCGCAAACTCCTTTGTGTCTATTGTCGGATCAACATTTAATTCGTCTACTGAGCAAGACACTTCACATCGAACTAAACATTCGGGAGTGTAATTACTTAAAATACACATGATAATGACAATGCGCTTTTCATCTTCGTTTAAATCACTATTTTGTATTTCTCTTTCTAGAATTTTAGAAAATTTTTCTAATAAGCTATTTATGAAATTAGCTCCCATAGCCTCACAGGTTTCAAACTTGGCTACGAGTTGATAATAATTGGGTTCTAAATCGGTTTTGTTAACGATATCAATATCTAAAATTCCACCACCTCTAGCTCTCATGTTTGCCGTCATTTTTTCAGTTTCCTTGTAAAAAATTGGCTTTATTTTATCAAAAATCGATTTTAAGTTTTTAAAATCACCATACCAAGCAAAATGAACATGACCCACTTTTGTGGTTGAAATAACGGTTGATTTAAATCCTCCTCTTTCTAGCCAAAAAGATGCGTTTTTTGCAGCTGCGGCAACAACTGAACTTTCTTCTATCGCCATAGGAATGCAAAAAACTTTATCATTAATCTTAAAGTTTGGAGCTATTCCAAACGGGATGTAAAAATTGGTTATCGTGTTTTCAATGAATTCATCATGGATTTTTTGGACATCATTATCTTCATGCCAATAGCTTTTTAGTAGATTGATACACTTATCATCACCTCCTAAATATTCATCGGCAATCCACTCTATTTTAGCTTCTTTAGAAAGCTTTGAAAATCCTTTTACCGGTTTTGAATTCATTTTTAAATTTTTTCGCAAATGTAACTTATTATTAAAATTTTTTGTTTAACAAAAAACATCGTAAAGTTAAACAAAATAACAATACAATTACTTTTTTCTACCTCATTTAGTTAAACTTTATACTTATTTAGAATAAAAATGTTTCTTTATGTATTAAATGTAAAGTATGCAAGAAAAAACTAACTACTCTGCCTTATCCACATTAGTTTCAGTCTTCTTTTTTTGGGGCTTTATAGCGGCTTCTAATGGAGTTTTTATCCCGTTTTGTAAAACTTATTTTAATATTGATCAGTTTCAGTCTCAGTTAGTAGATTTTGCATTTTATGGAGCATATTACTTTGGTGCATTAGGCTTATTTGTTCTTTCAAGTTCAATAGGAAAGGATATCTTATCAAATTGGGGTTATAAGAATGGTATAATTTATGGGCTACTTATTTCCTCCATTGGAGCACTTGCGGTTTACCCTGCGGTTAATGATGCTGAAATGGGTGATGCTCAAGTGTTTTATTATGTGTTGATAGCGTACTTTATTGTAGCATTGGGATTTTCTTTACAGCAAACAGCTGCGCAACCCTTTGCTATTTCATTAGGTCATC
>ENA-OSEY01000927-OSEY01000927.1-marine-metagenome-genome-assembly--contig:-NODE-927-length-20720-cov-3.073100_pt1 | contig 20720 bp, 20 predicted proteins | sample MGYA00248465_ERZ534230 | MGnify/ENA primary metagenome ERZ534230 (study PRJEB26409, sample SAMN06344110) | marine metagenome | isolation source: Sea water from surface | place: Atlantic Ocean:Southern...
AAAAACATACTCATACCAACGTGGAAGTTTACCAATTGTTTGTGTATGACAGAAAAATTGATAATAACCGTTAATAAAGACACAAAATATTATCATTAATGGATCAAAACCAATGATAACTAGAGGAATTTTAAGGAAGCGGGTACCTGTAAAATGTTTTGTCCATGGCTGTCGCGCTGCGACATCTAAAGACATCCTTTCAGAAGAGTGGTGTGTTCTATGAAGCCCCCAACCCCATCTCCATCTATGACATATTCTATGATGTAAATAAAAAGTTAAATCATCGAGAATAAAACACAGAGCAAGTGCACTCAAAGTAAAAGGGAAAGTATATATCTGATATTGCTTAGCCCAGAAAAGAGCACCAAGCGTTATAAAAGCAAACAGACCATTTATGGGATAACTCAAAGTTCCCATTGTCATGTTCAAGAAAAACTCCTTGAAGTCATTTTTTGCTCTTATTTTAAAAAAATAGATGGCTAGTATTTCAAATACTGCTATCGCCCAAAACACGGGCATTAGCATCCAAAAAATTTCTAGAGGCTTATAGTCAAATAAATATTCAACTGACATTTTTAAAACTTTCCAACATATTACCCATCATTTTATGTATTATATTAACACCCTGAAGTGGCCTGATAAATACCTTAAATTCTGTTATAAGTCCAGAGTCGTTCCAAGAAATGAGGTCAATCCCATTAATATCTGTGTCTTCAATAGTAAGTGTAAATTCTAGGCACGCATGCTGCTTATGTATAACTTCTTTGTGATATTTAAAATTTGAAGCATTAAATACTTCAGATGCAGCCATCAAATATTTTAATGTAATATCTTTCCCTCTTTGAGGTGTGTAGACGACTGGTGAATAGAAAATAACTTGATCGTCAAGTATTTCAGTAAGAGTATTATAATCACGCAGGTTTACTACATCGTGCCACTTTGAGATAGGATTATTCATTGATAATAATATATAATTTATTTACTTCTTAGCAAGAGGATGAGCCTTAGTGTATGCCTCATAAAGTCTGCCAGTCTCAACTTTAGTATATTTTTGGGTTGTCGATAGACTTGAGTGGCCTAATAGCTCTTGAATAGTCCTTAAGTCTCCCCCAGACTCTAATAGATGAGTTGCAAAACTATGCCTTAACGCGTGAGGTGTTGCTGTTTCAGGTAAAGATAAATTCTGTCTGATTTTTTCTAGTGCATACTGAATGATACGAGGACTTAGTCGTCCAAATCTTTTTCCAACAAATAATGGATCATTAGGTTCAAATTGTTTTGGACAATTCTCAACATATAAATCAATATTTTTTTTAATATAATTCATTATTGGAACGATCCTTTCCTTATTACCTTTACCTTTAATAACTAAATGTTCTTGATCGCTTAGATCAGAATAATTTAAGTTTAAAGCTTCCGAAATTCTTAGTCCACAACCGTACAGAAGTAGTAAAATAGATTTGTTTCTGAGCCCAACCCACTTAATCTTTTCTATTTCAACAGCATTGTTAATAGTTTGAATTGCTAATTCAGAATTTATTGGCCTCGGCAAACTTTTCTTTAATTTTGGTGTTTTTATAGTAAATATGACGGAGTCTTCAATTTCTCCTTCATCAAGTAAGAAATTAAAAAAAGATTTTAAGGAAGAAATAACTCTCGCAATGGAAGTAGAATTTATATTTTTATTTCTTTGATCACTTAAAAAACTCCTAAAATCAGATTTGGACAATTTTTTAAGTTCCTGGACCGTAACCTCAGAACTCAAATGCTGGTTTAAAAAATATATGAACTTGTCAAAATCATTTTTATAACTAATTAATGTATTTTCGCTAAGTCCACGAATTTTTTTTAGTGTTTCTAACCAGTCATTTATTTTCTGATTTAGTAACGCTTCCACTTAATCAAAGTATTTTTTGCTTTGTTTTTTTCCAATCATTTAAAAAGTCCATTAGGCCTTTTTCAGTTAATGGATGTTCATAAAGCATTTCAAAAATCTTAGGAGGAATTGTAACAACATCAGCACCAATCAAAGCCGACTCCCTCACATGATCAATGTTTCGAACAGATGCAACTAGAATTTTAGTTTTAAATTGATAATTAGTATAAATAGTTTTGATCTGTTTAATAAGCTCCATACCATTTTCATTAATATCATCTAATCTTCCAACAAATGGTGAAATATAAGTAGCCCCTGATCTTGCAGCAATTAAAGCTTGCGTGGATGAAAAACAAAGAGTTACATTTGTCTTAATTTTTAACTTTGTAAGATGCTGACAGGCAATAAGTCCTTCTTGGGTTAAAGGAAGTTTTACAACGATATTTTTGGATACTTTTGCAAGCTTCTTTCCTTCGGCTATCATATTTTTTGAGTCAGTTGCTGTGACTTCAGCACTGATAGGTCCTTTCACAGTCTTACTAATTTGTTTTAAAACTGTGAAAAAATTTTGTCCTGATTTAGCGATTAAAGATGGATTAGTGGTAACGCCATCAACAAGCCCAGTGGCATACATGTTTTCGATAGTTTCGACATCAGCTGAGTCTAGGAAGAAGTCCATAACTTATATACTTTATTTCTTATAGTTTATATCATGATAAGTGAATCAAATAAATATAATGAAAAAAAAATGTTATTTTGTAGACGTTCTTCTCGCTCACAACATTGATAATGATCTAACATATAAGATTTACTCTGAAAATAAACCCACGATAGGGTCAGTTATAATGGCCCCACTAAAGTCAAAACATAAAATTGGAATTATTGTTGAGGTAAAAGAACAGGTTGAAATAAGTGAGAATAAAATAAAAAATATTTTAAGTCAGTCAATTGAGAAACCATTAAATCGTAAGATCATTAAATTTTTAGAATGGGTATCAAGTTATAATTGTATAAAAAGAGGACTTGTATTGAAGATGATACTTTCACAAGAAAAGTATTACTTTAAAAAAAATCAAATTAAAAATAAGCATATAGTAAATACTGTTGTTAAAGAAACTGTGAAATTAAGTGATAAACAAGAAACAGTTGTAAAAAAACTATCTAAAATTTGTAAAAGTAATCAGTACACAACAACTCTTTTAGATGGCGTGCCAGGATCAGGTAAAACTGAAATTTACTTTGAAATTGTAAGAGAAAAGATTGAAGAAAATAATCAAGTTTTAATAATGTTTCCTGAAGTATCTCTCTCAAATGAATTTGTGATAAGATTAGAAAAGCGGTTTGGTTTAAAACCTGAAGTATGGCATTCTAAAATTTCTCCTTCACAGAAAAAAAAGTCTTTAGATCGCATTATTAAGGGTGAATCAAAAATTGTTATTGGCGCAAGATCGTCTCTTTTTTTACCATTTCCAAAGTTGGGGCTAATAATAATAGATGAGGAACATGACACTTCATTTAAACAAGAAGAACAAGGAATATATCATGCAAGAGATATGTCTGTTGTAAGGGCTACGATTGAAAAAATCCCACTCATACTTGTTAGTGCAACACCCTCACTTGAAAGCAAATACAATGTACTTTTGAAAAAGTATCATCGAGTAACATTGAAAGAAAAATATTTTTCTAACTTAAAATTGATAACCAAAATTATTGATATGAGTAAAGAAAAATTAAAAAAGGATCAGTGGGTATCTAACTCACTTAAAGCGGAAATTGAGAGCGCTTTAAAAGTAAGAAAACAATCACTTCTTTTTATAAATAAGCGGGGGTATGCACCAGTTATAATATGCAAGTCTTGTGGTTACAAATTTGTATGTAAAAACTGTTCGAGTTATATGGTTGAGCATGTAAAAAAAAGAAAATTACTTTGTCATCATTGCGGTCACAATATCAATAATACGAAAATAGAATGTATCAATTGTGATAATAAAAATGAAAACTTTATTGATTATGGTGTTGGAGTTGAAAAGGTATTTTCTGAGATATCTAAATTATTTCCTTTATCAAAAGTGTGTATTTTATCTAGTGATCACATTAAGTCACAAGAAGACATGGCAATGAAAGTTAATGAAATACAAAAAAATAAGTATGACATTATCATAGGCACTCAAATCATAACCAAGGGGTACCATTTCCCAGATCTTGCTTGTGTTGGAATAATTGATGCAGATATGACACTTAGAGGAGGAGATATAAGAGCCTCAGAAAAAACCTACCAATTACTTTACCAAGTTGCTGGACGAGCTGGACGAGCTCAAACCCAAGGAAAAGTTATTATTCAAACATATAATCCAGCTAATGAGACAATTTTATCCTTCAAAAATTTAGATCGTGACCAGTTCTATGAAAATGAAATTTCATATCGAAGAGAAAACCAACTACCTCCAATTGGTAAAATGGCGTCTTTAATAATCAGTGGAAACAATGAAGTGCACGTTAGGAAGCAATGCTCGTTTTTGTCTCAAACACAGCCCCACATAGAGTCATTAGAAATATATGGTCCAGCTCCAGCTCCATTATCTAGATTGAAAGGAAAGTTCAGACAGAGGTTCCTAATTCATGATAAAAAAGCAAGAAATATGCAAAAAATAGTGAATTCTTGGTTGTCTTCTAATAAACCGGTCTCTGGAGTGAATGTATTTGTGGATATTGATCCGTATAGCTTTGTATAAAACTTCAAAATGCGTCATTCCTATACTTGAAAAAATAACAAGTTAATGGTACGGAAAGAGTAACTTTTTAAGAAAATTTCTATAAAAATGTCCGATTTTAGCACACGTCAAATTGCTTCAGCCGAAAGGTATGCAAATGCCCTATTTCAACTTGCTAAAGAAGCAAAAGTTCTAGACTCTGTTTCGGACGAACTAAATAAAATAAAACACCTGATGGAAACAGATACTGATTTTACTTTAACTATAAAAAATCCATCAGTTAGCAAAAAAAATAAAATTAATATTTTTGATATAATTTCAGAAAAACTCGAATTATCGAAACTCACTAAAAATTTTATAGGAGTAATAATTAATAAAAATAGAATAAATTATTTATTAAATATTGCACAATCCTTTGAAAATTTAATCTCAGTTCATAAAGGCAATAGGGTTGCTAAAATTACATCCGCACAAGCATTATCAGACGAACAATTACAAGAAATTAAAACAAACCTTAATCAAAAGTTTGATTCAGATTTTAATCTTAATGTTAATGTTGATCCAAATTTAATCGGAGGATTAAAAATACAAATTGGTAGTCAAATGATCGACAGTAGTATTAAAAATCAATTACAATTACTTAAAGAAAAAATGAAAGAGGTCGCATAAATGGACATTCAACCATCAGAAATATCTAAAATACTCAAAGAAGAAATCAAAAATTTTGGAACTGACTCAGAGATCACAGAAGTTGGTCAGGTCCTTTCAATTGGTGATGGAATTGCCAGAATTTACGGATTGGATAATGTTCAAGCTGGAGAAATGGTGCTTTTTGACGATGGAACAAAAGGTATGGCACTTAATTTAGAGGATGACAATGTTGGTGTCGTTTTGTTTGGAAGCGATTCAAATATTAAAGAAGGTGATACTGTAAAGAGAACAAATGCAATTGTTGATGTTCCAGTTGGAAAAGAATTGCTTGGGCGAGTGGTTGATGCACTTGGTAACCCTATTGATGGAAAAGGAAACATTGAGTCACAAAATCGAAGCCGAATAGAAGTTAAGGCTCCTGGTATAATACCGAGACAGTCAGTTTCGGAACCTATGCAGACAGGATTGAAAGCAATCGACAGTTTGATTCCTGTAGGAAGAGGTCAAAGGGAATTAATTATTGGAGACAGGCAAACAGGTAAAACAGCAATTGCTATTGATACAATTATTAATCAGAAAACAATAAATGAGTCTGACGATGAGTCTAAAAAACTTTATTGTATTTATGTTGGTATTGGTCAAAAAAGATCATCAATTGCGCAAACGGTAAAAGCATTAGAGGATGCTGGAGCAATGGAATATACAACAGTAGTTGCTGCTACAGCTAGTGATGCTGCACCGTTACAATTTCTTGCACCATATACTGGTTGTTCTATGGGAGAGTATTTCAGAGATAATGGAATGCACGCATTGATTATTTATGATGACCTTTCTAAACAAGCTGTAGCTTATAGACAAATGTCACTTTTACTTAGAAGACCTCCGGGACGTGAAGCTTTTCCAGGTGATGTATTTTACCTACATAGCAGACTTCTTGAGAGAGCAGCAAAGATGAATGATGAAAATGGAGGAGGTTCTCTTACCGCGCTGCCTGTAATCGAGACACAGGCTAATGACGTGAGTGCATTTATTCCAACCAACGTTATTTCAATCACTGACGGCCAAATATTTTTAGAAACAGAGCTTTTTAACCAGGGTATTCGACCAGCTGTTAACGTTGGCTTGAGCGTGTCACGTGTTGGATCAGCCGCACAGACTAAGGCCATGAAAAAAGTCGCAGGTTCTATCAAGCTTGAACTTGCTCAATATAGAGAAATGGCTGCCTTTGCACAATTTGGATCAGACCTTGACGCCTCAACACAAAAGCTTTTAAATCGTGGATCAAAGTTAACAGAGCTACTTAAACAAAACCAGTACTCACCAATGACCATTGCTGAACAAGTTGTTTCCATTTTTACAGGTGTTAATGGTTACTTGGACGATTTAGATGTCAGTCAAATTAGAGATTTTGAGAGAGATTTATATGATTTAATCAAATCATCTCATTCTGATCTTATTGAGTCCATTAATTCAAGTGGAAATCTTGATGACGATGTTTCTGCTAAGTTAACTTCAATTATAGAAGATTTTAAGAAAAGTAGATAAACAACCTTATGCCAAGTTTAGACGATTTAAAGAAAAGAATAGGTAGCGTTAAATCTACTCAAAAAATAACTAAAGCCATGAAAATGGTTGCTGCGGCAAAGTTAAGAAGAGCACAAGAGTCAGCAGAGTCTAGCAGACCTTACTCTGACAGTATGAAGGATTTAATTGAGTCTATATCCAAAGGTTATTCCCCTACTTCCACAGATAGAAATTTATTGACCGGAGATGAGAAAGACCAAACGCATCTATTAATTCTTTTTACTTCTGAGAGAGGTTTATGTGGTGGTTTCAATTCAACTGTTACAAAAGCATTAAAAGATAAAATAAAAGAACTTGAGAACAATAATAAAAATATCAAAATTATTTGTGTTGGGAAAAAAGGATACGATATTTTGAAAAGACAGTTTTCAGAAAAAATAACTGAGGTAATAGACATGAGAGCTGTAAAGTCTGTAAGTTATACTGATGCCAAAAATATTGCTGATAAGATTATTAAAATGTTTTTTGATGGTGATTTTGATGTGTGTTCAATATTTTACAACAAATTTAAATCTGTTATTTCTCAAATACCTACCGAACAACAGGTCATTCCTGTTGCTAATGATAATGATGATGAAACTGAAAATGAAAAAAAAGATGATTTTTTTGAATTTGAACCTGGTGAAAGCGAGATACTTGAGGAACTACTTCCATTAAACTTCACAATTCAAATTTTTAAAGCACTTTTAGAAAGTGCCGCTAGCGAACAAGGCGCAAGAATGAGTGCGATGGATAATGCATCACGGAATGCATCAGACATGATCGATAATTTAACATTATTTTATAATAGATCCAGACAAGCGGTTATAACAAAAGAACTAATCGAAATTATATCTGGAGCAGAAGCAGTTTAAAAAAGGAGCTATGTATGACTACTAATAATAAAGGAACAATATCACAAGTAATTGGAGCCGTAGTTGATGTAAGATTCGAAGATAATCTTCCACCAATTTTAGCTGCTCTAGAATGTAAAGTGGGCGATAAAAATGTTGTATTGGAGGTTGCGCAGCATTTAGGCGAGTCAACTGTAAGAACCATTGCTATGGATTCCACGGATGGCATGACAAGAGGTGATGAAGTTCTCGATACAGGTAATCAAATTCAGGTACCAGTAGGACCCGAAACACTTGGTAGAATCATGAATGTTGTTGGTGAACCTGTTGATGAAAGAGGAGAAATAAAATCCTCTGATAGATGGTCAATCCATAGAGATGCCCCTGAGTTTGTTGATCAAGCTACTGAAACTGAAATATTGGTAACTGGAATTAAAGTTGTTGATTTATTAGCTCCATATTCACGTGGTGGTAAAATTGGATTATTTGGAGGTGCTGGAGTTGGTAAAACAGTAATTATTATGGAATTAATCAACAACATTGCAAAGGCTCACGGTGGATATTCAGTTTTTTCTGGTGTAGGTGAAAGAACAAGGGAAGGAAATGATTTATATCATGAAATGATTGAGTCTGGAGTTATTGATTTAGAAGGCAAAGAGTCAAAGTGTGCTTTAGTTTATGGACAAATGAATGAACCTCCTGGAGCACGAGCAAGAGTTGCGCTTACTGGACTGACTGTCGCTGAATATTTTAGAGATATGGAAGGCCAAGATGTTCTTTTCTTTGTGGATAATATCTTCAGATTTACACAAGCTGGTTCTGAAGTGTCTGCACTTTTAGGTCGTATACCTTCAGCGGTTGGCTACCAACCGACACTAGCAACCGACATGGGATCCCTTCAAGAAAGGATTACATCTACTAATAAAGGATCAATTACATCTGTTCAGGCAATTTATGTTCCTGCTGACGATTTAACTGACCCAGCACCGGCAACATCTTTTGCTCACCTTGATGCAACTACCGTGCTATCAAGGCAAATTGCTGAACTTGGTATTTATCCAGCAGTTGATCCCCTGGACAGTACTTCAAGAATTCTTGATCCAAGAGTTGTTGGAGAAGAGCACTATAAAGTTGCAAGAAATGTTCAGGCAGTCCTTCAAACTTACAAATCGCTTCAAGATATCATTGCGATACTTGGTATGGATGAATTATCTGAAGAAGATAAACTTACTGTTGCTAGAGCAAGAAAAATTCAGAGATTTATGTCACAGCCTTTCTTTGTTGCAGAAGTATTCACAGGTACTCCAGGTAAATATGTGGATCTTGAGGACACAATCAAAGGGTTTGATGCAATTTGTAAAGGTGAGTACGACCACTTACCTGAAGCAGCGTTTTATATGGTTGGGACAATAGAAGAGGCTATTCAAAAAGCTGAAAAGATGGCTGAAGAAGCTGCAGCTTAACAAAAATAGTAAAGCATTATGTTTAATTTTAAAGTTGTCACACCTGAAAAAACTTATTTAGAAGGTGAAGCAAGTATGGTTGTCCTTCCTGGGATTGAAGGTGATCTGGGTATTTTGCCAGATCATTCAAATATTATAACCTCAATAAGACCAGGATTTGTAAATATAGACTCTACAGACAGTCATCAGTTTTTTGTTGAGGAAGGTTTTATTAAATTTTCTGAAAATGAACTTCTTGTTGTTGCTGTTGGCATTGTTGATAAAGAAGAAGTTAATAATGATTTATTAAATGAAAAGATTGAACAGCTGCAAGGTCAATTAGAAGGAGCTGACGAAAAAAATAAATCTAAACTTCAAAATAAAATTGACTGTTTAAAACTTCTACTCAATTGATCTAAGAATATTATCAAATTCTTTAAATACAGATTTATATAACTTAGATTTAAATGGAACAATCAGTTTCAAAATTTCATTTTTTGTTGACCATCGCCAATTTTGAAATTCAGGCCTCTTAGTTTTTATGTTTATTTCATTATCACTTCCGTAAAAATTAATAACATACCATCGTTGCTTTTGTCCTACGTATCTTCCTCTCCATAGTTTTTTTTGTAAGTGCATAGGTAAGTCATAATAATGCCAATCATGTGACTCATGGATAACTTTAAAGTTTTTTTTGATACCTGTTTCTTCTTGCATTTCTCTCTTGGCAGCTTCGATTGCTTTTTCACCTCGGTCTATTCCACCTTGTGGCATTTGCCATGCAGCCTTATCTTTATCAAATCTTTGTCCAATAAAAATTTTTCTCTTTTTATTTAGTATGATAACTCCAACACCTCTGCGATATCGTTTTATTTTTTTGCTGTCTGATGAAATGCTATTCATCTTTAAACTTAATCTTTTTCAATCTCATTAGACAACAAGTTTAATGCATATTCTAATTGGTTGTCTTTTGCCTCTTCTTGACTCTCATCTTCATAAATGAACTCAACTTCTATATCTGGTGTAATACCAATTTCATGTATTGAGTCTCCTGAAGGTGTAAAATATAGAGCTGTTGTCATCTTAATAGCACTTGAATCTTTTAACGGAAAAATAGTTTGAACTGAGCCTTTGCCATATGACTGTTCTCCAAGAATTATTGCCCTTTTATGATCTTGAAGAGCACCAGCAACAATTTCAGAAGCAGATGCAGAACCCTGATTTATAAGAACAATTATAGGTTTTCCATCAGTAATATCTCCTCTGGAAGCACTAAATCTGGAAATATCTTTTTTATTTCTCCCCTTTATTGAAACTATTTCTCCGGTATCTAGGAAATTGTCAGTTACTTTTGCTGACTGGTCTAAAAGTCCACCAGGATTACTTCTGAGATCAAGAATGAAACCAACTAAATTTGACTCTCCAATTTCATTTGTCAGGCTTTGGACTGCATTTTTAATTCCTTTATCAGCTTGTTCACTAAAAGAAATTAATCGTATATATCCTACATCACCCTCTCTATTAAATCTAACTGCCCTTACAGTAATGATTGCTCTTTTAATCTCTACTTCAATTGGATCTTCTTCACCTATTCGGACAATAGTAATAATAATATTTGAGCCGACTGGACCTCTTAGCATCTCAACAGCATCTTGCAGAGATAGACCCAAAACACCGGTGTCGTCAATATGAGTAATATAGTCTCCTGGTCTAATACCAGCTTTTGCAGCTGGAGTATCATCAATAGGTGAAATTACTTTCACGTACCCATTTTCCATAGTCACCTCTATACCTAACCCACCAAATTCACCTCTAGTCTCTTCCTGCATTTCAACATAAATTTCAGTGTTCATATATCCTGAGTGCGGATCTAAGGATTGAAGCATTCCATTGATAGCGTATTCAATGACTTCTTTATCATTAACATCCTCGACATAATTCTTTTTAATAATGTCAAAAACATCACCAAAAACATCTAATTTTTGGTAAAGGTCTTTGTTACTAGCCGAAAGAAATGAAGAAGCTATCAAAGATATAAGAAAAACGAATATTATAGTTATAGGTCGCATGTTAATTTCTATGGTATGGATGATTAATTTTTATTGTAGCAGATCTGTATATTTGTTCTAACAAAATTATAGCCGCAAAAGAATGTGTAAAAGTCATCTTACTTAAAGATAAAATTTGATCAGATTGATCAAGGGTCATTTCTGTCAATCCATCCGTACCGCCAATAAAAAAAACTATTTTTTTGAAATTATTATTAAAAATCAGATTAGAAAACTCTTTGCTTGTAAATGTTTTTCCTGTTTCATCCAATGAGATAAACAAATCAGATTTTTTTTTATTTTTTAGTATTTCGCTAATTTTTTTGTTAGAACATTGTACTTCTTTAAAATGATTTAAAATTTTCTTTTCTCTAAGAGCCTCAATTCTATTTTTATATTTTTCAAAAAGCTTTTTTTCGTGATCAAATTTAAATTTATCTTGATAAATTAAATCAATATTCATGTGATTTTACTTTCATTGAATTTCAGCAGACCACATGTTTTCTAAATTATAAAACTTTCTAATCTCATCTTTAAAAAGATGAACTATCACATCTCCACCATCAATAACGATCCAACCACTGTCATTTTTACCCTCAACTGATGGTAGCGGTATGTTGAGTTTCTTTAATTTTTGGTTTATTGCCTCAGAAATAGATCCTATATGCCTGTTAGATGTCCCTGTTGCAAAAATCAAGTAATCAGTAAGAGATGTTTTTTCAGAGACGTTTATTGATACTATATCTAATGCTTTGTTATCCTCTAACTCAACTAATATTTTTTCAACGAGTTTAGTCATTAGTGACAGTAAGATAATAATTATAAAAATCTTCATCTCGCTCGTAACCTAATTTCTCGTAGAGATTTTGTGCAGTAGTATTGTTTTTTGCAGTTGATAATTCAATGCCAGAAATACTATTTTTTTTCGCAAATTCCAAAGCTGCAGACATTAATTTTTTGCCAAATCCTTGTGTTCTATATTCAGACCTAACATATAGATCATACAAAACTATTTTTTTAGATAATTCTAATGAGTCGAATGTAGTATAAAGCTGAACAAGACCAATACACTTATTGTTATCTTCAAAAAAAAATATATCCGCTTCATTATTATCTAGTCTTTCTTCAATATACTTTTTACATATTTTTACATCAGACTCCTTTTTGTAGAACTGTCTGTATAGGTCAAAAACCTCTCCAATTTTTTCAGCATCTTTAGTGTTTGCTTTTTTTAATACTATTTGTTCTGTCAATTCTTACCTCCTGATAGTTCTATAAATTGATATTAACAAAAATAAAAAAGTAAATGAAGTAATTGTATATATAAAGCCCATTGGGCCAAACATATCCATAACTCTTCCACCAACAACTGGACCAGCCAAAGAACCGCATTCAAAAACCATAACAAGTATGGCTGTAGCTCCAGCAACTTGTGAAGCGCTATACCTTTCTCCCAACATTGTAAGGGATATTGCAAACAAACCACTTGCAGCTCCACCCCATATAAAACAACTTACTGCCATGACATAGAAATTATCTAAGTAGAATGAAAAAATTATTGGACAAATAAAAGTTATAATAACCGCTGAGTTCATGAGGGTACGTTTATTAAATTTATCAAGCATCACTCCAATTATGGGCTGACATATAACTCCACCGATTAGAGTGATTGTTACATATTGAAGGGCTATTTCTTGCGCAAATTGGTTCTTAATCATAAAAATTGGGAAAAAAGAAACAAACATTACATCATCTAATCCACACAATATTGCTGCTCCAAATATTGTGGGAGCCGCAATAATTGTTGCTAAAACTGGCAGAGTTTTTTTATCTGGAAGTTTAGGATCATCAATTTCCATGGTGACTAACGGAATAATTGCTGCAAATGAAAGTGCTGAAATTACAACAAAAGGTAACCAACCTTCAATTCCAGTCATGTAGAGAACCATTGGCCCAAGTGCAAAACCAATTACAAATACAGTATTATATATGGTTACAATTTTTCCACGATTAGTATCATCTGCCATTGATAACATCCACGTATCAAACGCATTCCAAGCTAGTGCTCCAGCAAAACCAATTAAAAATCTAATAATAAACCATGAGGTTAAAGTATCAAAAATTGGAAAAGTGAAATAAAGAATAATTGTAAATATTTGTGCAATAATTATAGACTTTGCTAAACCGATTTTATGAATGATTATGGGTGTTACTCTTACAAATAATATTACTGCGAGAGGTTGAGCAACAACATTTAAGCCTATTTCAGTATTACTATAACCTCGTGACTCTAAAATTAGTGAAAGAAGAGGTACCAGGGTTCCAAGCTTAATGCCTATAATTAAAGCGCAGAGGAACAATACAATATAGGTTTTATAGTTATTACCTAAATATGATTGAACTGTACTTGTCATGAAAATCTTTTTTCATGTACATAAACACTTTTGAAATACTTAAGTACTATATTTCTACAGAATTGATTGGTATAAATTTTTGGATCAAATAATATTCTTTGCCATAAGCCATCAACCATGGAGTGATAAGACTCACTTATCTCTTTTGGTGTAAAATTTGTTTGTTTTGTAAGATGATTTAACTCTTTGATCAACTTTTCCATTTGATTTGAATATATATCATCCTGGTGCTGACAAATATTTAGATAAGAAGGTCTAAATTTTACTTCACTGTAAAAAGCTACCCATACAGAAATTTTATTTCTGTTAGCAATTTTCTCACTAAAGTCGTTATCTAATATTCTTAAAATGCGATCTATAGGATCTAAATTTTTTTCTTCAAAAATTGACTGCCATGAACTCTTATATTCATCTGACAAATATTGAAGTGAACTTAATAAGAGATTTTCTTTAGATTTAAATTTAAAATTAGCATATCCTTGTGATACCCCAGCCTTTTTTGCAACATGTGCAATTGTTGTATCAGCTAATCCTCTTGCGGCAATAGTTTCGATGGTTGCATCAATCAATTTCAAATGATTTGATGAGATTTGATCGTTTGCCTCAATAATTTCGTTGTTTTTTTCAGGGGCCACTATCATCAAGAAAACAATATACAATCTTTAGCAACAAAGATAGTTTTGTATTGAATAATCATTCAATATGGATATCATATGTGTGATTTCAAATATTTACAGATTTATGGCCAAAAATTCACATGATGTAATTGTAATTGGTGCAGGGCACAACGGATTAACTGCTGCAAGCTATATGGCAAAGGCAGGTCTTGATGTTCTTGTTCTTGAAAAAAACGAATGGATCGGTGGAGCAGCTGTGAGTAGAGAGCTATTTCCGGGCTGGAAGTATTCTAATTGCTCATATGTTTGTAGTCTTTTGAGACCAGAGATTATGAGAGACCTAGAGTTATACAAATATGGACTTCAAGTTATTCCATACGAGGGCAGCGCAACTATGATGCGAAATGGTGATTACTATGCTCATTATCATGATCATGATATGACGATCAAATCTATTAGACGACATTCCCTTAAAGATGCAGAGGCTTATGAAAGATACAGCCGAGACGTACTCAGACAATGTAAAATTATCAAACCATTACTAAAGATGACACCACCAGATTTAACCTCGTTTAAACCAAAAGATATTTTTGGGGCACTCGAGTTTGCAAAATATTTTGCTGCTAAAGATGAACTTGGTGGATTAGGTGAGAAGGAAATTTACGATACGATACGATTTTACACAATGAGTATTAGAGATTATTTAGATGAATATTTTGAGAGTGATATAACTAAAGCTCATTTAGCCGGAAGTGCAATAATTGGTACTGCACTTGGACCTTGCTCACCAGGATCAGCGTATGTCTTACTTCATCATTATATGGGAGAAGTTGATGGATCTGTAGGTTCATGGGGTTATTCAAGAGGTGGCATGGGATCAATTACTAAAGCAATGACAGGTTGTCTTAAAGCTCATGGTGGTGATGTTAAACCAAATAATCAAGTAGCAAATGTAATTGTCAAGAATGGTAAAGCAATTGGAGTTGCAACAACAAATGGTGATGAATATTATGCAAAAAAAATTGTTTCTAACTTAGATGTAAAAAGAACTTTCCTAACAATTACAGAGGAAAAATCTCTTCCATCGGATTTTGTGCAAAAAGTAAAAAATTTTAAAATTAGAGGCTCCTCAGGCAAATTAAATATTGCACTAGATGGACTGCCTGATTTCCCATGTATACCTGAAGGAGATCCGGGTGGTGGTGGAGATATGCATTTCACTGAAAGTATCGAGGAAATGGAAGGTGCTTACGATGATTGGAAGAGAGGGGAATGGTCAAAAAATCCATATGTTGATATGTGTATACCATCAAAAAGTGATCCTACTATGGCCTCTCCTGGTAAGCATTATATGTCAGTATTTATTCAATACGTACCTTTCAATTTAGCAAATGGAGGTTGGAATGAAGAGCGAAAGCAAGCATTTGGTAAACACATAATTGAATGTATTTCTGCATTTTCACCAAACTTCAAAGATCTGATAAATCACTATGAAGTAAGGACACCGCTAGACTTACATAATGAAGTTGGGCTTACCGAAGGTAATATATTTCAAGGCGAATTGACCATGGACCAACTCATGTTTAATAGACCTGTAACTGGATATGCCCAGTACAGAACGCCTCTAAAAAATATGTACATGTGTAGTTCTTCAACACACCCTGGGGGTGGAGTAATGGGGGCGCCTGGCGCAAATGCTGCACGAGAACTACTTTTAGATATGAATATACCTCAAAAAGGTAACTATTATTAATGAGTCAGTCAGATTATGATGTCATTGTAATTGGCGGTGGCCATAACGGTCTTGTCTGCGCAAATATTTTAGCAAAAAAGAATAAAAAAGTAATCATAGTCGAAGCAAGAAGCACCTGTGGAGGGCTTTTAGATGATCAAATTATCAATTGTGTTCCAAACTTTAGTACTGAAGTAGTAAACGCATTAGGTGGTCTATCTGTTAAATATAAACCCAAGAGTACAATTGCATTATCCGAAACTGGTCAACACATAAGACTGACCGGAAACCAACATATTGATCACAGATCTATTGCAACTTTTTCTGAGTCAGATGCAGATAGGTACGTTGAATTTCATAATAAGATGTCATTATTTTCAAAAACACTTGGATCATTCATGATGTCGTCCCCACCACGTGTCATGAATCACAATTATTCTGACTATTTTAAACTGTTCAAACTTGGAATGAATGTGAGGTTTTTGGGAAAAAAGAATTTTAATGAATTTGCTAGAATGATCGGACTCAATATTGCAGATGAACTAGAGGATAATTTTGAGAACACATTACTTCAGGGTTTAATAGCTCATGACTCTATAATTGGTTCTAATCTAGGTCCTAGGTCCCCTGGAACAGTTATTAATTTAATGTATCGTATGGCAAATCATGACAATTCAATTTTTGGTGGTAATTATGAAATTGAGGGTGGATGCAATCAGCTAACTGATGCATTAGTTTCACTTGCTGAGAAAAATAAAATTAAAATTATTACTTCTGCTAAGGTTAGTAAGTGCATCATACAAGATGATAGAGCAGTAGGCGTAGAGTTAGAAAATGGAGAACAGATTTACGGCAAATCTGTAGTATCTAATGCAGACCCTAAATCTACATATTTCAATCTCTTAGGGTCAGAAAACTTAGATACTGATGTAAAGAGAAGAGTTAAACACTATCGTTCAAAAGGCCGCGTAGCAAAACTTATATTAGATTTAAATAGTATACCCTCATTTAATAATTGTGATGAAAGCGACCTTGAAAGCCGAATGATAATTGCGCCGTCAATTGATTATATAGAGGAAAATTACAATAGAAGTAAGTTTGATAAACTCTCTGACGAACCTATCATAGAATTATCACTTCAAGAAAATTCAGAAGGCATGAAACGACTAAATGTACAAGTTCAATACGCATCATATAAAGTTCAGCATGGCTGGGATGAAGCTAAAGACCAATGTATAAATTCTGTCATTAAACTCATCAAGAAATACTCACCTGAGATTGAAAAATCTATTGAGGGCAAAAAATTTATTTCACCTGATGATGTAGAACTAGATTATAATGTTTCTGGCGGCCACTGGCATCATGGAGAAATTCAAATAGACCAACTATTCATGTTAAGACCTATTCCTGGTGCATCTCAATATAAAACACATCTCGATGGACTTTATATGTGTGGTGCTGGTTCACATCCCGGAGGCGGACTATCAGGCATACCAGGAAAAAATGCAGCCCAAGAAATATTAAAAGGTACAAATTAATGTCAAAAGACAATCGGTTTATAGCACTTAAAAAGACCCCATTTCACTCACGAACTAGTTTAGCTTCGAGAACAAACAAATGGTACAATTGGAATGGATTCACCGTACCAACTGAATACTCAACAACTGAACTTGAATACACAGCAGCTCGTAATGGTACTTCAGTAATGGATCTTACTCCAATGTGTAAATACGAGATAAAGGGTAGCGATGCTCATAAATATATAGATTATCTTGTAACGCGTGACTTGTCTGAAATGAATGATAATACGGTTGCATATATCATTTGGTGCAATGAAGATGGAAAGGTAATAGATGATGGTACGATCTTTAAACATTCCTCTGAACACTTCATGCTTTGTTGTGCAGTTAAAATCCTAAATTGGCTTAATGACTCAGCGATTGGATTTGATGTAACTATTAAAGATGTTACTGACACCATCGCTGCATTGTCAATACAAGGACCTACTTCTTGTTCTACTTTGAAAAACTACGGAGCAGACTCACTAGAAAATATGAAGCCCTTCGAAATGAAAGAATACAATATAAATGGATACAATGTTTTAATATCAAGAACAGGTTTTACCGGTGATCTTGGTTATGAACTTTGGACTGATCCTCAGAATGCTGAAACTATGTGGGACTCTGTAATGGAAGCAGGAAGTCTTCTAAAAATAAGGCCATTTGGAATGAATGCTTTGGAGATGACTAGGATAGAAGCAGGATTTATTCAAACCAACACTGATTTTGTTGCCGCAGAGGATGCATTAAGACCTGTAAGAATGAGATCGCCCTATGAGATTGGAATGGGTTGGCTTGTTCATTTAAACAAAAAAAATTATTTTGTTGGAAAAAATGCATTAAAAAAAGAGAAGCAATCAGGAACTACTGAAAGATGTTTAGTTGGACTTGATATTGATGGCGATAAACCAGCACACGGTTCAGTTATTTATAATGAAAAAAAAGAGGATATAGGTATTGTTACTGCAGCACTATGGTCACCAACACTTAAAAAAAGTATTGCTCTAGCATCTCTCAAAAGACCTTACGGTATTAAGATAAAAGACAATATTTTCGCAGAAATTTATCATCCTGAAGAAATTGAGTATCGAAAGATCTGGGCAAAATGTAAAATTGTTAAACGTCAGTTTTATTCACCAGAAAGAAGAAACAATGTGCCGGCTGACCTTTACGAGTAAGTTTCCTTTAAAATACAACAAAAGTTCGTCATTGAACGCTCATTCAATTTAATATATAATTCGGTATGCCAAAATCTCAAACCAGCAAACCATTAGATAATCTCAAAAATAGTTTAGATGATAGAATTCTCTATCCCTGGCAGTATTTAGAATATCTAGGCGAAGATGACAGAACATTCATTGAAAAATCTGAAGGAATTTATCTATTTGATAAGACGGGTCGAAAACTTATTGATGGACCTGGAGGAATGTGGAATGTAAATGTTGGCCATGGTGTAAAAGAAATTGCTGATGCTGTGTATGCTCAAATAAGAAGTATGCCGTATGCCAGTCCTTTTACAGAGTCAACAGAAATTGCTTACAATTATGCATCTCGTTTAGTTAAGTATGCGCCGGGTGATTTAAAAAGAGTTTTTTTTACTTCTGGAGGATCTGCGGCAGTAGACTCTGCCTTAAGATTTGTAATGTTCTATAACAATGTTAGAGGATTAAGAGACAAGAAACAGATTATATCAAGACATGATGCCTACCACGGAAGCACATATCTTGGGGCATCATGTTCAGGAAAAGAGCGAGATAAAAATAATTTTGACTTTGCTAATGACATTGTTCACCATTTGTCATCACCGAATCCATTTCGTAAGCCAGATGATATTAGCGATGAAGATTTTTGCGACTTAAAAGTTAAAGAACTTGAAGATAAAATTATTGAGTTAGGTCCAGAAAAAGTTGCTGCATTCATTGCTGAACCAATACTCGCATCAGGTGGGGTAATTGTTCCACCTAAAGGTTACCAGAAAAAGACGTTAGAAGTCTGTAGAAAATATGATGTCATCTATATTTCAGATGAAATAGTTACAGGTTTTGGGAGATTGGGACATATATTTGCTTCAGAAAACTACTTCGATATCCAACCGGACATTATTCTTTTAGCTAAAGGAATTACTTCAGGTTACGTGCCATGTGGTGCCGTTGTAATTTCAGAGCGACTAATGTCACAATTAGATCATAAGGAAAAAGTTATCTTTTCAAATGGCTTCACTGACTCAGGTCACCCAGTTAGTATGGCAGCTGCTACAGCTACACTTGATTATATCGAAAAAACAAACTTACTTGATCATGTGAAAGAAGTAGGCCCTTATCTACAGAGTAGACTTCAAGAATTAACTGACTTACCAATTGTTGGCGAAGTTCGTGGTGAAGGTTTAATGGCTGCTGTTGAATGTGTAATCAGTAAAGAAAAAAAGGATCCGTTGAATCTTCAATATGAGATTGCTTCAAGAATTAATTCCCATTGTCAAAACTTAGGGCTGATTGTTAGACCTCTCTTTAATACATGTGTGATGTCACCGTCATTAATAATTACTAAGGATCAAATTGACGATTTAGTGAGTATTCTTAGAAAAGGTATCGAGCTAGCTACAAAAGATATAAAAGAAGAAGGTCTGTGGTCTGCTGAAGCAAATTAAATGATTGAATTCCAACAGCTTTTAGAAAATTACCAAGAAGGTAAAGCACTTCCACAACAATTTTACACAAACGAAAAAATTTTTTCAGAAGAAATGAAAAGAATTTATTTCAAACAATGGTTAATGGTTGATCATGTATCAAGAATACCTAACCCAGGTGATTACTTTGTTTTTGAAGCTGAAAAAGAGTCCATTATTATCATTAGAGGAAGAGATGAAAAAATACGTGCATTTTATAATGTATGTACTCATCGTGGATCAAGGGTATGTCTTGAAGAAGAAGGTACAAAAAAATTACTTGTATGCCCTTATCATGCATGGAGCTTTTCAGCTGAAGGAGATCTAAAGGCAGCAAGATATATGCCTGAGGATTTCAAAAAAGAAGAATGGGGTCTAAAAAAATGTCACCTAAAGATTCACGAGGGATTAATATTTATTAATCTCTCTCTTGAAGAACCAATGGACTTTGACGAATTCATTGGTCCACTAAAGGAAATGCTTGAATTTCACCAAACAAGTAAAGCTCGAATTGCAACTAGAAAAAAATATCCAACGGAAGCAAATTTCAAACTAGTTCTTGAAAACTTTCAAGAGTGTTATCATTGT
>ENA-OSEY01000928-OSEY01000928.1-marine-metagenome-genome-assembly--contig:-NODE-928-length-20713-cov-4.136751_pt1 | contig 20713 bp, 21 predicted proteins | sample MGYA00248465_ERZ534230 | MGnify/ENA primary metagenome ERZ534230 (study PRJEB26409, sample SAMN06344110) | marine metagenome | isolation source: Sea water from surface | place: Atlantic Ocean:Southern...
AATTAACGGTGTTCATTAATGTCAATACTGCAAGTTTAAATGAATATTCAAAATTAACTGCTTTCCCTAGCATATGGCTATCAAAGGGGCCAGGAGCTATTGCATTCACAATAATATTTCTTGAGACTAAAATTTTTGCTAAATGTTTGGTCAGATGGATAATGCCTGATTTGGAGGCAGTGTAAGAATACGTTTCCATTAATGGAACATGCAAACCGTCTATTGAAGCAATATTAACGATTCTAGCAGGATCGTCCTGACTGCCCTTCATCTCCAGCAACTTTGAGAATTCTTGTGACATAAAAAAAGGTGACTTTAGATTTAGATCTACAACTTTGTCCCAGCCACTCTCTGGGAATTCATCAAAGGGTGCTCCCCATGCAGCACCAGCATTATTAATTAAAAAATCAATTCCTGAGGGTTCATTGTTTTCTATGAATGCTTTAAATTTTTTTATTCCGTCTAAATTTGATAAATCTGATACAAATGGAATACATTCTGTGTCAAATTTTTCAGAAAGCTCTTTGGCTTTGTCTAGTAATGCTTCTTCTTTTCTTGCAGTTATATATACCTTTGCTTTATTTGCCAAAAAACCAGATGCGATCATCTCTCCTATTCCTCTGGAACCACCAGTGACAATTCCAACTTTATCTTTAACTGAGAAAAGGTTTTCTAGGTTAAGGCTCATAAAGAGCTTACCCAAAAAGTTGCAGCAGCTACCGCACAAATAATTACAACACATGCAACTATAGCATCTGAATTTGAGTTCTCTTTATCTTCTTTTGAATTGTAAAACTGATCATCACTCATAATTTATTTTCCATTAGTTTTATAGGATTGGCGTACTGTAACATTATATATTCAAGTTCTCTGTTAGTCATTGTGGAAGACAAATCATCAAAGTATTTTTTTCCTCTTAAAAATTTATCTGCCTCTTTGTTGTTACCATTTAGTTTGTTGTAGGCATAGTGATTGGTATCCCATAACTTAAAATTTTTCTGAATTGAAAGATCAATCTCTGTTGCTAATTCATCTGGAGAAAAGCTACCTTTAATTTGCGGACATAGATTAAGGTGAACAAACCCCTTTTTTTGAGCAATCCCTTTAAAAATATGTTCCACATCCTCATGGGATGTCTTTTCAGAGGATTTGTTTAGTAGTTTTTGCGCCTTTTCTTTATCAAGAGGATCAAATTCATAAGATATTGAACAAGGAATAATATTGATATGATTTGTTAATTCCTCAAATGCAAATTCTCTCCTTTGTTTCAAATGTAACATCTTAAGAACTGCCGGATCAGTACTATCTATCCCGTCTCGTGATCTGCCTTGCCTTTGAGCAATCCAAACATGTTTATTGTTAGAAAGCTTACTGTTTATAAATTCCGAAGCATTAAGTAAATTGTTGTAAATCGCTTTTTTTGAATCTCCTGATCTTGAGATAATAAAACTCTTATTAAGTCTCAATAAATCCCCCATCCATTCAATACTTACAAGATTATCTCCAATAGCATTATAGGTTGTCTCAAAGCCCTTTGAAGTGATGGCATGATTACATAAAGCACTGTCTAAAGTTATGTCTCTATGATTTCCAATAAATAAATAACCTTTTTTGGGATCAAGGTTCTCAATGCCACTAAAAGTAAATTCATCTATTGTCTGCTGTATGACAGATTCTAAAACTAGCTTGACCTGAGATTGAAATTCATCAATTGTATTTATTTTTTTAATTTTAGATTTAAAAATCTGAAAAGCTAAAAAAGTAGAACCAGGTAAAGATAAGAATTTAGATCTTTTTGAAGTTAGGTTAGATTTTATAAAATTATTAAAATCAGCATTGGATAGGAGTTTTTTTAGAACATCATTTGTTTCTAAATCTGAATATGGCTCTATACGCATGAGAAGATAACCTATAAAATTAATTTATGGATGATAAAACAGTATTAAGAAATATTGTAATATTTTTTGGTTTAATTGGCTTAATTGTTCTTATCCTACTTATAGGTGCTGCTTTATATTAACCAGGAGGCCATTCTAAATCGCGACCTCCAAGCAAGTGGATATGGATATGAAAGACGCTTTGTCCAGCTTCTGCACCATTATTAACTACTAATCTGTAATTGTTATCAAGATCAAACTTATCTGCTATTGTTTTTGAAACATACATTAAGTGTCCAAGTATCATTAAATCTTCCTTATGCGCATCTGATACTTTTTCGATTTGTTTTTTCGGGATAATCAAAAGATGAATTGGAGCTTGAGGATTTATATCTTTAATGCTGAAACAGATGTCATCTTCGTAAACAATTTCCCCAGGAATCTCTTTATTGAGTATTTTTGTAAATAATGAATCAGCCACTAAATCAAATACCTCAACACTCTAATAAATAAATAAATTGTGCCTAGTGTAAGTACAATTGCTAAAAACTTAACAAAGAAATCCCTAAGCAAATTATTATCTTTTTTCTTAAAATAAATGCTTACAAGCATTATTCCAAGACCAATTAATAAGACAAGTGATATTATTTGTAACATCAGAATAAACTACCTATTGAATCCCATAATACAACTAATAGAACCAACCCTAAAGCCCACACAGAACAAGCAAGAAGATCAAAGAATAGAAACTTTTTATAATCTAGTTTAAAAGACCCCACAAGAAATGGTGCAAATGGCCTTATGCTTGGGGTCATTCTGCCTAGTAAAATTGCTCCAAATTCATATTTGTTAAACCACACTTTTGTTTTTTCAACACGTTCATTTCTTTTTTTGAAAAATTTCCAATTAAGAACCTTTGTGCCAAAAATCCTTCCCATTAAATAGCTAGATTGATCCCCAATGAATGATCCTACGTAAGCAAATAAAGTTATAAGAAATAATGATGATATTTGTTCAACAAATAAAAAAACTGCCAGGAGGTATAAAAATAAACTAGGAAAAAATACTCCAGAGATAACAAAAGATTCAAGAAATCCAAGTATTGTTAAAATAAATGGTGCTAGAAGAGGATTATTTATACTGAACTTCTTTATTTTGTTGAGCCAGGATTCAGTGCTTTTTTTTTCAGCACTTCGTCCATATCAACAATTTTAAAATTTTGGTTATCAGGTGAATTCTTCCCATCTTGCACTACTAAAATTCCTGCTGGGTAATTTCCAATTTGAAGATGCGTGACATCAATGCCGTCTGTATCTTCAACACCCTCAATCATAAACGACCCCTGATACAAAAAGGGAGCCTGCCTATCGTACATGTTAAAAGTATTATCACCCTGTGATGAAACTATGATGAACCCTTCTGTTTCGTTGGTCTTGTATATTGCTATGCCTTCAGGATCACCATTTATTAGGCCCTGTCTTGAATCTATAGCTTTTATGAAATCAAGCGTCTCAGCGTCATAAGCTTTTAAAATTCCGTTACTACCCTCTCTAGAAATAAATATTCTTTTTTGCTCGTCATCAAATACACATCCTTCTGCTTCATTGCCAGCTGGGCTGACATTACTTTCATCTGCGGTAATATCAAATGTTGAAATAATTTGTTCATTCAAGAGATCCCAATATTGAATGTTAACGCCTTCCTCTTCAGTAAGGATGGCAACTGGTTTGTTATTAATTATCCCCATACAAACGCCATAAACGTTCATTCCAGCTTCTAAGCTCCCGCTGTATTCCTCTTCGAGAAGTAGGTTTAAGCATGCATAATCAAGAGTGTGGAAGGTTCTATTTGAATTTACTACACAGTAAAACTCGTCAGTAACTCTACCATCAATATTATTGACAGCTCCAACAGCTTTAAAATCGAGCACTGTTCCATCTAGAGTGTACTGATAAAATCCTGCTCTTTTGTCTGTCCCCCAAATTATTTGATTCTTTGTATCTATCCAGGGATCATCTGCTGCATCACCCTCGGTGCCGACAGGATCTGTCTCGGCAACGAATGGAACCGTAAAAACTTCTTTGGACTGCGAACAAGAACTTAAGATTATTGCCAAGAAGAGTAAGCAAAAATATGTTAGCTTCCTAGTAGGTGTATCTGAAACCAAGTGAGTATGAGTAGCCGTATTCATCATATTGGGATAGTCTATCAGCACTATTCCAATAATAAAACTCTGGCTGGTTACCTAGGTTCTTACCTTCAAATCTAAGCGATAATCTATCGGTATATTTATATCTAGCTGTTAAATCAACAGAATAATAATCATCAGTAAAACGCATAAAACCATAACCAAAGTCATCATTGAACAGCTCTTCGCCCTCATCACCTAAATAGTCTAAATAACTAGATCGATAATTTACTGCGAGTCTTGCGTCAATTTTGCCTTTGTCATAGCCAAATGATAAATTCGCATTTTGTTCAGAAAGCTTTCTGAAAGGTATCGTATATGATCCCTCGTTATCGCCACCAGGGGCAAAATCACTTTCACCATTTGAAATCGTCGCATTAGCTGCAATAAAAAAACCATCTATTGGTAAATAATTATCCAATTCTGTAAAGAGATTTAATTCTATTCCTATAATTTCTGATTCTGCCGCATTTGCATAAGTTTCAAGGTCAGAAAATAATATGCCACCTACAACCTCATTGGCTACTACTCTTGGATAGATTGTGTTCTCAATGTCTTTGTAAAATAATCCTGCTGTCATTAAATAATCATTACCATAGAATTCAATGGCCACATCAAAGTTATTTGCCTTGTAGGGATCCAAATCAGGATTTCCCATAGACCCTGAAAACTCACCATTTACTCCCTCACTGATATCTGGAATAGGAGCTGATTGTTTAAAGCCTGGTCTTGACAGTGCTCTATAGAATGAAGCTCTCATTTGAGTATTTTCATTCAAGAAATATTTGTAGTTAAAGCTGGGTGAAAAAAAGTTATAACCCTTAGAAAAGTTTAAGGCATCAGAGGAATTTCCATCATTAAAACCACTTGTATCAAAATCAGTATTTTCATTTCTAACACCAGCTACAAGCACTGAATTTGGAAATCTAATTGTCCCCATAATGTAGGCAGCAAAGATTTCTTCTTTTGATTTCCAATAGTCAGCTAGGTCAAGCTCAACAAATTGTCTTACCTGGCTCTGTAAGCCAAAAACTAAACTTGGATTGGCAAAGAATGAAAGTGGCTGAGGGAAATACCAACTTCTTGGCGTATATGGCGCATAGTTTGATAAACCTTCTGGAACATCACCCGATGCATCATAATTTCCTTCGTTGTTTGATTTCACTCGCTTGCTTTGCTTAAAGCCAAATTCAAGAACCATTGGGTTACCATAAAACCCCATATTCTCATTAATAAAATCTAATTTGTACGCTACTTCTGAATCTTGAATGACACCATAGTCTATCTCAAACTCATCCCATTCATATTCATTAGGATCTGCTAGATTGCTTGCTGCGGGAGCAAGCACTAGTGAGATAAATTTGGGGTTAGACCAATTGAAGGTACCACAAATTTCATCCCCACTTCTAATTCGACATTCAGCACGAAATTTAGCATCAACATTATTATCATCGGCTTCCTCTGCAAATGACTCACTAACTTGAAATTTTATTTGATAGTCACCTTCCATTGTTTCAAAACCTAAGATTTTCGTTTCAATTTGTCTTACTTCAATACGTTTCCTAGTTTCTTTGTCAGATGTAATTCTTTGGTAAGAGGCTGAAGTTGGTGTTACAGATGAATCAACTAGACTTCTTGCTCTAAATTCATCTTTGTGCCTCAGCTCGTCATCTGTGTATTCATTTGATAAGTAATTAAAAAATATTGATGATTCATCACTCAATGCTAAATCTAGATCAACTGTAAGGCCTTCACGTTCTCTGGTTAAGTCGTAATACCTCATTTCCCAGTCTCGTGATAAGTACTTATTGCCAGTCTCATTAACTCCCCATGGCTCATACCCAGTCTCATTATTATTTGAAATAATATGCTTGCTTTGATAGGTATACCCAATAATCAAACCGAAATTATCAGAAAACTTTTCACCGTATGTTAACGAATATTTTGGGCTGTCCATTTTGTCTACAAATTCGTTGTATTGTGTATCGAATCTTATTTTAAAAAGCCGCTGGTCAAGATCTGTAGCTTTTTTAGTCTTAAATTCAATTCTACCCCCAATCCCCTCTGAATCTTGAGAGGGTACCAAAGTTTTATAAACTTCAATGGAATCAAGTAGTTCTGTTGGAAGACCATCTAGTAATACCTTTCTACCACCCTCAGGTGCTGGAACCATAGCTCCATTCATAGTGACTGCATTTAAATCACCTGACATACCTCTTAAGGTAATGTATCGACCCTCCCCTTGATCATTCTCAACATTTACTCCTGATAGGCGCCTTACCGCCTCTGCTGCGGTCTCATCAGGAAATTCTCCTAATGCATCTGAATCAACTATTGAAACAACTTGATCAGATTCTCTTTGTTTTTCAATAGCACTTTTAAGACTTGCCTTCGTTCCAACTACAACAAGTTCTTCAACATCATTTGAGTTAGCATCTGATGTTTCTTGAGAAAAAGGAGCAAAGCTTATTAATAAGAGAAGACAAACAAATATTATTTTGTTCATTTGGTCATCATCGCCTTGAATTGTGAACAAGATGTGACATCCAAATTACTTTTTATTACATTTTCAAGAATTTTTTGAAATTAATATGCGAAAGTATTTATAAATATTTCAAGGAATAAAATTGATAGGAGGGCACCAATTGGCAATGTAACAATCCAAGATGTAAAAATTGTTCCAACAGAACTTAGGTTTACAGTTTTAATTCCCTCAACAAGCCCTATGCCAATAACTGCACCAACAAGTGTATGTGTTGTCGAAACTGGCATATCTAATTGGCTGGCCATAACAACCGTCAGAGCTGCAGCAAGTTGCGCTGCAAAACCTTTGGTTGGTGTTAATGTGACTATTTTTTCACCAATAGTTTTCATGACCCTATAACCCAATGTAGCCAAACCCAATACAATTCCAACACCACCAAGTGCAAGTATCCAAAGGGGTGTTTCAAGTTCATAAGGTTGATTAAGAATTTGGTTTGTTGCTTGATAAATAGCAGCCAAAGGACCAATTGCATTAGCAACATCATTCGAACCATGTGCAAATGCAACTGCACAAGATGTAAAAATCATTAGGTAGGCAAATTGTGACTCTGAGTTTACATCACCTCCTTTAAATCTAGATCTTGAAAAGTAGTAAAAGATTAATGTAAACATGCCAGCTCCAATTGCTGAGTACATCAAACTATCACTGAATGATAATGAAAAGTCTTGTTGTTTAAGGAGATTTTTAAGCCCTTTTGTTATGGTTATTAAACAAATTGCAAAGCCAGCTAAAAAAATAAAAAAGTTAATTATTAAGATTTCATATTTACTTTCTCTTTTCATTAAGATTTCTTGGCAAATGTAGTAAAAGATAGCTGCTACGATTGCTGATGAAACTGGGGAGGTTATCCAAGAAATGGCAATATTTGAAACTACACTCCAGTTAATACTCTCAGCACCTAAGCTATATATACCAAAGCCAACAATTGCTCCAACAATTGTATGTGTTGTTGAAACGGGCCATCCCCTTAGACTTGCTATAATTAACCATGATCCAGCTGCAAATAAAGAAGAGATCATCCCATATATAAGCAAGTCCAAATTTCCCGTGAATAACTCAGGATCAATTACTCCTTTTCTTATTGTTTGTGTTACCCCTCCACCAGCAAGAAATGCTCCTAGAAATTCAAAAATAGCAGCGATGAGGACTGCTTGAGAAACTGTTAAGACTTTGCTTCCTACAGAAGTACCCATTGCATTAGCAACATCATTTGCTCCAACACCATAGGCTGTAAAAAAACCTAACATGGCTGCAGATATAAGTATTAAAGGAATACCAAAAACAGTTAATTCAACTATGGCCATTTAATTAAGGGTAATTAATGAGTTATACTATACCGCCTTTTTATTGAATTTTCATGAGCATAATCGAATATAAATTTGAACAATACAATTCATTGGCACCCAGCCAATACAAAAAAGAAAAATATAATCTGCAAGTTGAGTTATTGAAACTTCAAGAAGATGTAATTTCTAATAAAAGAAAAATTGCTATTTGTTTTGAAGGTAGAGACACCGCTGGCAAATCATCAACAATCAACTTCTTTTCCGAGCACCTCATACCATCAAATTTTAAATATGTTCATTTAGGAATACCTTCTCCAGAAGAAAAAAAACTTTGGTTCAAGCGCTGGGAACAGCATCTACCAAAGAGTGGGCAAATTGTATTATTCGATCGTTCGTGGTACACCAGGGCACTGACAGAACCAACCTTGGGATATTGTACCAAAACTCAGTATGAGGAGTTTATGACTAAAGTGAATGATTGGGAGAAAAATCTAATTGATAAACATAATATTGAAATTATTAAATTTTATTTCTCCATTGATAAAGACCAACAAACAAGACGTATTAAAGCCAGAAAAAATAGTAAGTTAAAATATTGGAAGCTTTCTGCATCAGATAAATTAATGGTAAACAAGTGGGATATTTTTACCCTCTATAAGAATCAAATGTTTGATATTACATCAACACAATCTGCACCTTGGGTGGTGATAAATGCAAATAATAAAATGATAGCGCGAGTAAGTGCACTAAGATATTTGCTTAATAATTTAGATTACTTAGATAAAACTTCTCTAGAGCCTCCACAATGGGCTGAGGATCTAGGAAATTACTCATGCCATATTGAGGGAGTATTATTCGATAATCTTTCTTACGAACAATTTAAGATTCTTGCGCCCTTTTCCGACTAATATATGATTGCAATCGTCGACATAGGATCAAATGCTGTCAAATATAAAATCTTTGATAAGAAATCAATGGAATTAATTGAATATGTTAGAGAGCCTCTCAGGCTTGGAACAGACGTATTTACAACTGGTTCGCTTAGCATTGAAAAGATCAATGCTCTCTTGAAGCTACTAAATGAATATAAGAAAACATTTGAAATTAAAAATATAAATGAATGTCATTTCATAGCTACATCAGCAATTAGGGACGCATCAAATAATAAATTAATAGTTGATGCTCTAAGAAAAGAAAACATTAATCTTCAAATTATTAGCGGTGAAGTTGAAGCTGAACTTCTATCAAATTTTCAATGTTTAAATAAAAAATATTGTGTTGTTGACATAGGAGGAGGTAGTTTAGAAATTTTTGTAGATGATGGGTTATCAAAGAGTTTTAAGTCATTTCAACTTGGAGCTGTGAGGCTTTTAACAGATAAATATAATAATTCTACGAAGGAGATAGACGCTTTAAAAGACTGGTTAAAAAAATTTAAAGATGTTGAAGTTGTATATGGCCTTGGAGGAAATTTAAGAAGTTTATTTGAAGTTTCAGAGATAGAAAAATCTATTAAAACTAACGAAATGAAAACCATTGTAGAGAACTTCAAAAAATTTAATAAGGAAGAGTTAATTTCAAAGTTCAATCTCCCCCCTGATCGAATTGACATAGCTCCAGTTGCAGCAAATCTCTATGAGATGATAGCTACAGAACTTAATGCAAATGTTATTGAAAATTCATTTTGGTCAATTTCAAATGGCCTATTTAATAAGATAATTAACGAATCAAATTCAACTTAATTTTTTTATTCAGATAAAAAGGCAGCCCGTCAATTAATGCTCTTGGTAGTATTTCTAGTGTAAGATTTCTGTTATTAATCTTAATTGTCCCTACCTTCTCCTTTAAGTCATTATTTATTGAATATATTTCTATAAAACCTTTCACACATTCTATGAAAACTACTGCTTCTTTTTCAATAATATTTGATGAAAATTGACCTTCACCACTTCCATTAATACATTCTTGATTTTTTAATGTAATTTGCGACGTATTATTAAAACTTAGTTTAATGTTTCCAATCAAGTCATCGTTAAATTTTAATAATGCACGAATGTTTTCAATAAGCAGGTAGTCTGAGCCATACACATAAGATATTTTGCTGCTACCATTTATTAACCCTGTAAAGCTAATATTTGAGTTTATTCTTTCAGTTGAAAAGCTGTTGTCATAAATTAGTTGGTCAATTTTTAAATTGCTAACTTTTAGATCTTTAATTTCTCCTGAGAATATATTTCCTTTAGAAGTGCTGAAAGATAATTCTTCGCTGAATTTTGTTAAGGGCACTATCAAGCTTACTGGCGTAATGAAGATTGCCGAGATGAAAAAAATGATGGTTAACAAAAAATAAATAACTACTTTAATCAATAGCAATCTCAATAAAGAAAATATTCTCGTTTTGCTCTATTTTGACGTTCTTTAGAATATTTTTTTGAGCATCTACTGAAACAAACAACTCTTGTAATTTTGTAGCGGGCACATTTTTTATAACAATCAAATTTTGATCTAAATTTGTCTCAAACCCATTTGAATTTAAGTTCATTAAAAATTCATCAAGAGACAGTTGGTTTGATTCTTGATTAATTTTTGTGTCAATAATAGCAAGCTGTTGTTTAATTAGCTCGTAGTTTTCAATTTCATTATTTAAATTAACTCTGGAATCTGAAATTTTCTGAATGAATTTACCTTGTAGAAAAATTGTCAGTAGTAAAATAATTAATGTAATAAGAAATAAAATTAACTTTTTCTCCCTAAAGTTGAATCTAGATATCATATTTAAACTCCGTGCTGATAGTATTGCCATTCCTTATTTGGTTTGAAGTTTCTAGCTCAACTCCATTTATTTTCATATTCCTGATAAACACACTCTGTTCAATATCATCACTAAAAGTACAGTTAATTTTTAATTGGGTGTTATCAAAAGCATATTCAATAAAGTTAATTGAATTAATATCACCAATATTTATGAAAACAAGATTTAATAATTGAGAGAAATTACTATTTTTCGAGTTTACTTCAATTAATTTATTATTAATTTCTAACTCAATATTTGAAGGATCTTTATCTGGAAACAATGTTAAAAACAATTCTTTTTTATTGTTGTTAATGTTCATAATTTTTAGATTATTGTTTACTAGGTTGGCAGCACCGAATATATTTATAATCAAAATTAATGATATAAGTGCCAAGGCATAGCTTTTTATTTTCTTTAAATTAAATAGCTGATTTATTGTTAGTAAATTCAATTCAACAGATGCAAAGAGATTAGAGATATTTAATTTTTTTAGACTTATTTTTTTATAGTTAATATTTGCTAAATTAGCTGCTTTCAGATTCAATTTTATGCATTTTTCACCCTCCTTTAAGTAAACAAAATCATCTATTTCAACAGCCTCTTTTAGATTATTTGCATAAAAACAAGCATCAGAAGTAATCATTGCTGAATCATTAATATGGCTTAGTTTCGCTTTCAAATTATTAAGTGCACTTGTTTTAATAAGATAAAAATGATTTTTAAGATTGGTCTCTAAAACCTCTTCATCGAACGAATGTTTTAATGAATTTTTATTCTCTGAATTTTTTATTGCGGCATGCAGATTTTGTTTATTTTTAATAAAAGATTCATGGTAAGTGTGTTTCAAAGTCTCATTCGGAATAACAAAACAAATAGGCTTATCTTCATCTATTTGATCAAGTTGGGTTATTGTTCTTTCAGAGTTATGAAAAAAGAACCCCTTCTTAAATTCTGAGTCTGTAAAAATAAAATATTTCATTTTGCAAAAGATCTTGATACAAGATTATTTTTTCTTTCTTTCAAGTTAATAATACTGTTCATATTAAATTCATAACCCTCTAAAGTTAAGGTATAACCTATCCTAATATATTCAGGTTTAAAGATAATGTTCTCAGCAATAAGTTTACCTTCATCAACATTAGTCAGCTCATGAAAATGAGACAGATTTATGTAACCGGTAACTGGTCGTTTTAAAATTATTTCTTCAAGATCATTTAAAGTAATTTCTGGGAAGATAGATTGAAATGTTAAATAGTTCTCCCTACTGAGGCTATTAATATTAAATTTGTTATAAATTTCCGGAATGGTACAAAAATAAGGACTTACTAATTTATATCCTGCATCATCAAAAATTCTTAAATCTTTTATTTGTGATACCGATAATAAGAAAGAGTCTGAAGTAAAATTGCTTTCCTCATCAGCTATATAGTAAAGGTCTTCAGCTCCTAATCTTTCCGGCAGAGCATCAGAATCGATAAAATCAACTAACCTATCATAAAAATTATCTGAGAAATTTTTCTCGAACCCTAGATTTAAAAATAGTCTATTGAATAATGTGCTATTGTTTTCATTCTTGATGAGCAATTGTCTAAATCTTTTAACAGTGGAATTTAAGTTAATACATGTATTCAAGTCGGAAAATGTTATTTTAAGACCATCGTATTCCTCTCCCATAAATGAATTAATTTCTTGTTCAGCAAGCAATAGATTTCTTAGCTGAAAAGAATTATTTTGCAGTGTTTCTATTAAAAACTTTTCATAGTTAATTAATTGAATTCTTTTTAGTATGGATTCGTTGAAGATTGCAGTTTTAACTGAGTCCTGAATTACTGTTCTATTAATTACTAATATTAGAAAGCTTAAAATTGTTATTACCGACAGTGTAGTGATTAGTACAAACCCTTTTTTCATTTGAATGTGCTTAGTGTATATTTTTGTATTTCATCATTTATTGAATACTCAATAATAATAAACTTTGGAAATGTGTTATTTTTTTGGACTGCTTGCCACTCATTAACAAATAATGAAAGATCATCTGAATAGGAAAACTTTAAATAATCTAAATTTTCAAGAAGAACTATCTTTGATAAAACTTTATCTTCTTTATTTGCAAGTGCAGTAACTCGTAATAATTTATTTTCTTCAACAACGTATTTCACCCTTCGCAAATTTGAAAATCGACTATCAAAACTATCACCGTTCATAGAAACAAACATCATAGAGTTGTTACTTTGATCACCAATAAAAACTGAATCAAGAGGTCTGCCATTTCTATCCTTCATAAAGAAATATATTGATTGGATTAAATCAATACGCATGAAATTAATTGCATTATTTGTTTTGGTATCCTCTGAGATAAATTGTTCCAATCTATCCTTGACCAAAGATGTATTTGAGAGGTATTGATAGGAAAATAAAGAGATTAAAGTTACTGAAAGTAAAGCAACTAAAATTTCAATAATTGTAAAACCTGATTTCATTTAATGATTCTTGATCTTATCTCAAAATTATCTGTAAAAATTACTACCTCTAATTCTTGAAAAGTTCCTAATCTTCCAACACTCTTTGTCATCAAATTAGAGTTATCAAATTGTTCTAGGACTTGTGCATCTTGTACCATTGGATTAGCGGTATAAATGGTAATTAAGTCAATTGTTTGTTGAGATTGTAATGTTTTTAACCTCTTAATATCTTGAGATTTTATGTTTTGATCGAGAAGTCCAGAAAACGTGATGAATGTAATGGAAATGATCAATAAAGAAACGATAACCTCTATTAAAGTAAAGCCTCTTTTTAGAGGGTTATTCGATATTAATTTTTGTTCCATTTTGTAAAATTATTTCTTTTGTAGAGATTTCATAGCTTGGTGAAATAATTATGAATTTAGAATCTGAATCTAATTTCAGTATTTCATCATTTTGTAGAACAATGTAATCTAAATTTTTAAGATTGTGATCATCAATCAAAGTGTCATTGTCTTTTTTTCTAAGATAAATCCCCTTTTCATTAAAGTAATAAGAATTTCCCGTATAGATGCTTAAATCTCTATAAAGTTGGACTTTGTTTTGAATTGGTAATACATATTGAGGTGTTTGAAAAAGCAAATAGAATGTACCAGCTGATAAAGAAATAATTGAGATAACAATTAATAATTCAAGTAATGTAAATCCTTTATTCAGGAAGGTTTGAGATATCTTTGTTTTCACCCTCACCCCCAACAACACCATCTGCTCCTAGGGAAACAATTGTATAACTACCGTTCTCTGATGGAAAAGTATAAATATAATCATTACCCCATGGATCTTTAGGAAGTTGATTAATATATCCTCCAGACGGATAAAGAAAAGGATTCCTAAGGTCTCCTGGGTTAGTTTTTAAACTTTTAAGACCCTGTGCCTGATTAGGATAAACACCTTCATTTATTTTATACATAACCAAGGCTTGTTCTAAACGAGAAATATCGGCTTTAGCCTTTTCTAAGTAAGCTTGATTAAGTGCTGGTAGTACATTGATCGAAACAAGTGATACCAAAAGACCCAATATCACAATTACAATGAGTAGTTCTAGCAGCGTGAACCCTTTTTTTAATTTATTCATAAAGTAAATATCAAATTATTCATCTGTAGTAATGGCAGCATTATAGCCATAACTATTAGCATTACAAAAACTCCCATAAATAATATTACCAAAGGTTGGAGTAAAGTAAGCATTATATTTCTTTTAGCTTCCACTTCTTCATTAAGAAAAATATGAATATTTTTAAACATTTGTGATATTTGGCTACCAACATCTCCAGATGCTATTAATTGAATGAATACATTTGGAAAAACTTTAGATTGTGAGAATGCATGGCTTATAGATGAACCAGAAAGAACTCGTTTAATAATAAATTCTATTTCAGATTTAAGGCATTTATTTGTAAATGTATCTTTAGCAATTTGAAGACTATCGACTGTATTTAGCCCTGCACTTGTCATTAAGTGCATAGACGAACAAAATCTAGCGGTTTGATTAAATAAAATCAAAGATCCAAAAAGTGGAATTTTCAATAAAAAAGATGAAATTCTAATTTTGAAAGATTCTGACATTAAGTTGGTTCTAAAAAAAACTAAAGATGTAATAATTAATAAAACAATGGCAAGTAAAAAAAGTGGAAAAACATTAGATAGACTTAGCAATATCTTTGTTAAGAGTGGTAACTCAATATTTGTTGACAGAAATTGTTCAACCACTTGTGGAAGTACAAGAGAAACTAATGCATAAATAACCAGAAGCGATACTCCCAGTAGTAAGATTGGATAGACAAGCGCACTGGTAACCTGAGACTTAATTTTCTCTTCTTTATCTATAAATTCAGAAAGATCAGAAAAAATACTTGGCAGTGAAGCTGAGGATTCACCTGCTAATATTGCTGAAGTGTAGATATTATTAAAAACTTTAGGGAATTTTGACATAGCAAAACTCAATGTTTGGCCACTTTGAATATCCTCTAGGAGAAGTGTGGTAAGTTGAGAAATTTTCCTATCATTTGTCTGATTAGAAAGAATTTGTAGAGTTTTTTCAAGTGGTGTGCCAGCAGCTAATAATGAAGCTAATTGCTTAGTAAAAACAGATAGCTGTCTAGAATTAATTTTTAGGTTTGAAATATTTTTCGATGAGATTTTAATTTTAAGCGGTATTAAATCTCTTTTTTCCAGAATATTTTGAGCTTCCCTACTATTTTCAGCAGATAAAATTCCTCGTGTCTTCTTTTCATGATTATCAAAAGCTATGTATTCAAAAGTTTTCATTCAGATTGGGATACTCTCAACAATTCCGAATATGATGTATCTCCATTTTGAATTGCTTCTAAACCATTTTCGAAAATATTTTTTGATTTTTTATAAACGTATTTACTAATTTCATTTTCTGAGGCTGAAGAATGAATTAGCTCTCTAAGTTTTTTATCTATTGATATTGATTCTCCAATGCTTAATCTGCCGTGATAACCTGTGTGATCACAATGATCGCATCCTTTAGATTTGAATGGTGTGTTAGTAAGTTTATGTTCCGCAAGTAATGGATTATCTGTATCAGGGACTTTACATTTGGGACAAAGTTTTCTCACTAATCTTTGTGACAATACAAATACTAAACTAGAAGAAAGTAAATATGGTTCAATCCCCATATCTCGCAATCTAGTAATTGCACTTACTGCTGAATTTGTATGTACTGTAGAAAGAACTAAATGACCCGTTAAGCTTGCTTGAGTGGCTATTTCAGCAGTTTCTTTATCTCTTATTTCCCCAACCATCACAATATCTGGATCCTGTCTTAAAATTGCCCTTAAACCTTTAGCAAAGGTTAATCCAGTTTTGGTATTAACTTGGGTTTGGCCAACACCATCTAATGCATATTCAACTGGATCTTCAATAGTTAAAATATTTTGTGATCTGTCAGAGATTTCCTTAAGACCTGCATATAAAGTTGTGGTTTTTCCAGAGCCTGTTGGACCTGTAACTAGCACAATGCCCTCCGTTTTTTTTAGAGAGGATCTAATTAAATTTAAGGTATTTGCAGTAAAACCTAGTTCATTTAATCCAATATCTGAACTATCTTTTTCAAGGATTCTCAATACTACCCTTTCTCCAAAGGATGACGGCAGAGTTGATACCCTTAAATCAATATTTCTTTGTCCTATAGATATTGAAATTCTCCCGTCTTGGGGTAACCTTCGCTCAGATATGTCTAACTTAGACATTATTTTAATCCTACTTATAACCATTTGAGATATATTATTTTTATACTGAAGTATCTCTCTTAGAACTCCATCAATTCGAAAACGAATGGATAATTTATTTTCAAATGGTTCTAAATGAATATCAGATGCTCTCGAATTTATTGCTTTTGTAATAGTCGCATTAATTAATTTAATTATTGGACCCTCATTTTTATCATCTAAAAGGTCCTCTGAAGGAGAAATAGAACTTGCAATATCCTCCAAATCGATGTCATCAATATTCTCTAAGTCATAATTTTGATTATTCTCTGTATAAAGTTCTGTAAGAAGATTATTAAAATCTTCTTCTGAGTAGTTTTTTCTTTCAACGTTATTGAGCAATAGATCTTGTATTTCAGATAATGTTGAAAGATTCAAATTTCCACAAACATGAAGGATTGACGAACTCTTACTATTTGTAAGTGTAAATTTATTATGTTTGCTAAAGCTATATGAAAGAGGTAGCTCCATATCAATCTTGCTGCTCAAGAATAAAGTCTGATTCTAATATTTGTCTTGCTCTAATTAGATTAAATTTCTCTTCTGATAAATCCTTGGTAGTAACTGCATCTCTTAGGATTGTAGGACGCAGAAAAACCATTAAATTTCTTTTATCTATAGATTCGGCTGAGGATCGAAATATACGCCCCAACAACGGAATGTCTCCAAGTATTGGTACTTTATTTACAGATTCTTCAATTTCCTCTTTAATTAAGCCCCCTAATACAATGATTTCTTTATCGTCTGCTAAAACAGTACTTTGTATTTCACTTTTATTTGTAATTAAATCATTAGAGTTTGGTAACTGTGCTCCAGCTATGCTTGAGACTTCAACTCGTATTGATAAAGCGACGGAATCTTGTTCATTAATTTGAGGCTTAAATTCAAGTGTTATACCTACTTCCTCTCTTGCCGTAGTTCGAAATGGCGTAATATTATTGGCACCTAGTGATTCGCCTGTTGTTATTGGAATTACTTGACCTACAAGTAAAGTTGCTTCTTCATTATCTAAAGCTACCCCAGATGGAGTAGATAGGATGTCAGAATCTTGATCTGCTCTAAGAAGATTTAACAGCAGAGCAAAGTTGTCATCACCATCTGTTAGGTTTCCTATCCCTGCAACTAAGCCGGTAGAATTTAGCAAGGAATTAGATGCTGCAGCAGAGGTTGAAAGATTGGAACTATCGTCCATACTGCCAATAATTGATAGCAAATCGGGTGATGTTGATGAAGGAAATCTTGTTATTGCAATCGGTTGATCATCATCAGAATTGCCAGAAAAAACAGTGTCAACTCCTAATGATTTTGCACTAAGTTCTGAAATTTCCACAATTATAGCTTCAACCAGAACTTGTGGTCTTCTTATATCTAATTGAGAAACAATATTTATGAGTGATTTTATTTTTTGTGGGTTTGATCGAATTATTATTGAGTTAGTTTCCTCGTGCGATGTAATGACTGTTTTAAAATCTTCATTTTGCTCTTGGTTAAATGAACCAGAAATATCTGATAGAATTTTAAGAATATCTTCTGCTTTTGAATAATTTAGGTAAATAACCTTTGTATTTTCAGAGGTGCTATTATCTTGATCAAGTTTGGATAATAGTAGTTTAGCTTTATTTACTATTTCCCTTGGACCGCTAAAAATGATTTTATTAGCACCTTGGAAAGTAGCAAGTCCCAATTTTTCAAATCTTGTGTTTGTATCAGATTTTAAAGAATTGAGTATTCTCAATGCTTCAATAGATGACAGGTTAATTAAATTAAAATCTGATATAACAGTATCAAGATCTGAATCTAATTTTCGAATAATTTCACTTATTCTTGATACATTATCTTTATCATCAGAAATTAGCACTTCAACATCGTTCTTTAATGCAGCTACATAGGATCTAACCCCAACTAAAGGTTTAACCGCTGTTATTACATCATTTGCTGATGAAAATCTTAACCTTATAACTTCCGTGGCTATGGACCCATTTAGCTGACCCTCTTCAGAAAAATTTTTGATTCCTTCTTGTGATGGAATGACAGTATATATATCACCGTTTTTTAGGACATTAAAGCCTTGAACTTCCATGGTGGTTATGAAAACTTCCCAGATTGAATCATTGTCAAGATTATCATCTGAGAATACTGAAATTACTCCCTTTACTCTTGGATCAAGAATGATTGTTTTATCAGAAAGCAATGCTATATCTTCAGCAAATGTTTTTATGTCAGCGTCTTTGTAGAAAATATTCTGGTCCTGACTTATCAGAGTCAGTGATAGAAAGAAGGTTGTAAATATCCTTATCATTTTTAATTACTTATTTATTTTTGTTGAATCAAAAGATCTTTCACTACCAATGATATCCAAGAATGTATAATCTTGTCCATCAAAAAAATAAGCTCTTGATTCATCGATATGTGAAAAAAGAATTCGTCCTTTAACTGAATCACCTTGTTCGATGAGTCTATATTGGTCTCTCTCCAGGATAATAATAGTACTCGAGGGATTATTTCCTCTAATACCAACAAGCTCAAACCCTAAATTTAATTCTTGTGCTTTTGAAATATCATTAACTGCAGAAGTAGGTTTTTGTTCATCGATCATGATCTTTGGTTCTGGAAGCACTTTATCGATATTTGCAGTCGAAAATGAAAGTAAACCAGAATTTAAATAGAAATACATAACAAAGATTAAAAAAAGTGAAAAAATAATTAATCTTATTAAGTCCGATCTATTCATAGAGCTATTTTACAGTTTTAAATGGAAATTTTATAAAAAAGGTGCTTCCTTTTCCAATTGTAGATTCAACAGAAATTTCCCCTCCTATTCTCTTAACAAGTTGATTTACAAGGGTTAAACCAAGACCGGTGCCTTTTGTGTTTGCTCTTGCTTTAGCTGTTCTATAGAATCTATCAAATATTCTCTTTATATTTGCTTTTTCAATTCCATAGCCAAAATCTTTGATTTCTAAAATTAAAAAATCTTTTGATACCCTTGAGGATAGTATTACCCTTCCATGTTCTTTAGAGTACTTAACCGCATTATTTAATAAGTTAATCAAGATATCTCTTAATGATTGTTTATCTGATTTAAATTTATAGTTGGGGCTCACTTTATTTTCTACTGTTAATTTTTTTTCATCAATTAATGTAGAAAGACTTTCAATAATTAGATCTATCTCTTCTTTTAATTTAATTTTTTCATTCTTTAAAAAAATTTGACCAACCTCAATCTTTTCTAACTCCAATAAGTCATCAATCATTTCAGCAAGTCTCTCTGAGTTTGAATTAATTGAATGTAAAAACTTTTCAGCAACTTTTGGATCATGAATAGCTCCATCTCGAAGTGTTTCTGAACCAGCTCTTATTACTGATATTGGAGTCTTAATTTCATGGGATATATCTGATATTAAGTTTTTCCTGCGGTTTTCTAATTTCTTTAGTGAAGATATATCATTGATCAATAGAATCAGTTCGTCAGTTGTATCCATACTGGATGCAGATAATAAAAAGTGCATCTCTTTATTTTTTATATTTATGGAAAATTCCCTTTCTGCATTAGAGTATTTTTTTGCATCTTTAATTGTTTTGTTGAGGATTGAAAGTTTTTTTGATGTTATTTTTTCACCGAGAAAAAATTGGTGTTTACCAAACATCTCTAATGCAATGTCGTTTGCAAATTTTACTCTAAAGTTTTTATTAAAGATGATAATCCCTTGATTAATGCTATCAAGAACTGAGCCAAATTTTGTTCTTTGCTCTAATGTTTGTTCAATTTCATTAGATAGCCTTTGTGAAATTTCCTCGATTACATTAGATATAGACTTTACCTGTGTATCTGTACTTTTTGATACTTTAAATTTTTTTCCTTTTAATGCTCGTTGAGTGTTTTTAAAAAGAATTGTTAAATCATTTCTAAATGTATTCTCAACATTAAGACTAATAAATACCGATGAAGCAATTACTAGAACAAAAATAATTGCAAATGGATAAACAAAGAAATTAAAAAAAGAGGTGTATATATCAAATGGTAGAGATAATCGTATAATGCCCTGATTTGGGTCATTTTTGTCACGCATAATTGCTACGTAAATAAGCTCTCGATTTATAGTCTCACTATTTCTTGTAGCAGAACCAAAATCATTTTTAAGAGCATTATAGATTTCAATTCTATTGTCAGGCGAATGTTTTTCTATTAGAGAAAGATCATTTTTATTTACTTGGGAGTCACCTATAACATTCCAATTGCTATCTATTAAGGTAATTCGAAGTTT